>OHSA01000023.1_pt1 | contig 176389 bp, 135 predicted proteins | sample 1578571 | NCBI WGS metagenome assembly OHSA01 (sample SAMEA3879586, study PRJEB24766) | human gut metagenome | biome: human-associated habitat; feature: feces | place: USA | collected 1985/1987
AGAGCATCTGCCTTACAAGCAGAGGGTCGGCGGTTCGAATCCGTCAACGCCCACTTTAATATTGTTGGACAGGTCTTGCAAGTGATTGCAAGGCCTTTTTTATTTGAGATATTTACTTCGTTTCTTGATAGACGAACCGCGAACCGAGAGGATGCATGGTATCATTCTTTGTTCTATTTTACTGATTCCTTTGAGTTGTTCAAGCAAGAGTTCGCAGGCGGTTTCTCCCATTTTATAAGTTTGATGTGTGACGGCTGTCAATGGAGGGTCTACGTAGTTGGAATGCGCTTCGTCTGTATATCCTATTAAGGAGACGTCGGCAGGTATGCTCAATCCTGACTCTTTGATGGCTTTCATGGCTCCGAAGGCAAGGTTGTCGTTCATGGCTAATATGGCATCGGGCGGATTGGGCAGGGAGAGTAAGCGGCGGGCACCCTCATATCCGGCTTCATATCCTATCTTCTCGCAAAACACTAATTCTCTTTCGATCGGTATCCTTCTTTCCCGTAAGGCTTGTAGATAGCCGTGCTTTCGCTTTTTCACTATATCCAGGTGGTTGGCGCCTCCGATAAAGGCCACGCGCCGTGAACCTGTGGACAGGAAATGTTCGGTGGCTTCTTGTGCCGATTCTATATTATTGGTTATTACAGATGAAAATTTGTCCGTCAGGCACACCCGGTCAAAGAAAACCAGAGGAATGTTCAGGTCGGCCAGTGCTTCGAAATGGGAATAGTCTGTCGTTTCTTGCGACAGGCAGGCTATGATTCCTTCCACGCGGATATTTATCAGGTCTTCCAGACACTTCTTTTCATTCTCAAACTGTTCGTAAGAGGAGGTAATGATGGTGGAATAACCATTTTTGTGAGCCATATCGTTAATTCCGCTGATGATGGACGAATAATAATGGGTGACAATGTCCGGAACGATGATGCCTATGATTCGTGGTGTATTCTTCAATAAACTCATGGCAAAAGGGTTCGGGCGGTAATTTCTTTCTTTAGCCAGGGCTTTCGCTTTTTTCCGCATATCTTCGCCTATTTCCGGGCTGTTCTTCAACGCACGCGAAACAGTAGAAATGGATACTCCCAATTCGGCTGCAAGTTCTTTCAGTGATACATTTCTTTTCTTTTCCATAGTATAAACACGTCAATGAGTCCGACAACAAAAGTAATGAAAGGCATGGTTGGGACAAAGGTAATAAAACGGGGAGTTTGCGCAAACCTTTGCGTAGGGTTTTAACACATAAGCTAATCTTACATAGGGTGAAAACGGATACTTTTGGGGTATGGATTTCTTAAAAATAATAATATGGAATACAGGGAAATAGGAAAAACAGGAATGAAAGTTTCCAATCTGAGTTTTGGAGCTTCTTCACTTGGAGGCGTCTTCCATTCTATCAAAGAAGAAGAGGGCGTAAAGGCTGTGCATACGGCAGTGGACAATGGCATTAATTTTATTGATGTATCTCCCTATTACGGGCATCTGAAAGCGGAGATTGTGTTGGGAAAAGCTTTGAAGGACATCGAAAGAAGCAGGTATTACCTTTCTACGAAAGTGGGACGCTACGGGCATGACGGGGTAAATTCCTGGGATTATTCTGCAAAGAAGGCTACGGAAAGCGTATATGAAAGTATGGAGCGGCTGAACGTGGATTATATTGATTTGATCAATGTACACGATATTGAATTTGCCGACTTGGAACAGGTTTGCAAAGAGACGCTTCCGGCGTTGGTGGAATTGCGTGATAAGGGTATTGTGAAACATGTAGGCATCACTAATCTGACGTTGCGCCATTTTAAATATGTGATTGACCATGTGCCCGAAGGTACGGTGGAGAGCGTGCTGTCTTTCTGTCATTATTGCCTCAATGATGATGCGTTGGCCGATTATCTTGATTATTTTGAGGAAAAAGAGATAGGCGTGATTAATGCTTCTCCCTTTTCAATGGGTTTGTTGACCGAACGGGGTGCTCCCGATTGGCATCCGGCTCCCAAACCTTTACAGGAATTGTGCGGAAAAGCGGCAGGCTACTGTAAAGCCCAGGGCGGGACTATCGAACAGTTAGCGGTGAAATATGCTGTGTCTAATCCTCGGATTGCAACGACTCTGTTCAGTACAACCCGTTCCGAAGCTGTTTTGCAGAATATCAAATGGGCGGATGGAGCTTTGGATGAGAAGTTGCTGGAAGAAGTCAAAGGCATTCTGGAACCCCGTTTCAGAGATACATGGTTGAATAGTTAAAATGAAAAATGAAATGAAAGCGGTAGCTATATTAGGAGAACGCAATGTCGCTCTCGTAGAAAGAGAGAAACCACAACTTCATGACGGTGAAGTGTTGTTGAAGATACATTATGTCGGATTCTGCGGCTCGGATTTGAACACCTATCTGGGAAAGAATCCGATGGTGAAACTGCCGGTTATTCCCGGACATGAGATTGCGGCCCGGGTAGAGGCTGTGGGTGCAGGGGTGCCTGAGAGCATTCATCCCGGAATGTCCTGTACGGTGAATCCATATACAAACTGCGGGCATTGTTCCTCCTGTCGTAACGGACGTCCGAATGCCTGTCAGTTCAACCAGACTTTAGGTGTGCAGCGCGACGGGGCTATGTGCGAGTATATAGCGGTGCCTTGGCAAAAAGTGATTGCTGACGACACGTTGACACTCCGCCAGTTTGCCTTAGTGGAACCGATGAGCGTAGGTTTTCATGCTGTTTCTCGTGCCTGGACTACTGACCTTGATGTAGTGATGGTTATTGGTTGTGGAATGATTGGTGTGGGAGCGATTGTCCGTGCCGCATTGCGTGGCGCCCGGGTGATAGCTGTGGATGTGGATGATGATAAACTGAAGCTGGCCCAGGAGTTGGGCGCGCACTATACCATTAATTCGGCAACCGAAGACGTGCATGCGCGTTTGCAGGAAATAACCGGAGGTGCTGGTCCGGATGTGGTTGTTGAGGCTGTTGGTGCTCCGGTTACTTATCAGATGGCAATCAACGAAGTCGGCTTTACCGGCCGGGTGGTTTGTATTGGTTATGCCAAGAAAGAAACTTCTTTTGAGACGAAGTATTTCGTGATGAAAGAGATGGATATTCGTGGCTCCCGCAATGCTATGCCCGAAGACTTCCGTGCGGTTATAGAATATCTGAAACGTTCTTCGGCTGATGTGGAGAAGCTGATCAGCGGAGTTTATGCGCCGGACCAGGCAGAAGAAGCCCTGGAAGGTTGGGTGGCTAATCCTGGAAAAGTATTCCGTATCCTGATAAAATTCTGAAACGATGGATTATAGAATAATAGATGCTCACGCCCACCTCTGGTTGCACCAGGATACAGAGGTGGACGGGATGTGGATTAAGACAATGGAGGGAGGCAAATCTCTGTTTATGGGTGAGGTACGCCAGATGCTTCCGCCTTTTATGGTGGACGGACGGAATACGGCGGAAGTTTTCCTTTCCAATATGGACTATGCACAGGTGTCTGCCGCAGTGATCACGCAAGAGTATATTGACGGTTTGCAGAACGACTATCTGGAAGAGGTGCGGCGGCAATATCCCGACCGTTTCCTGTGTTGTGGCATGGTTGATGCGCGGAAGCCCGGCTACTTTCCTCATGCTGAAGAGCTGATCGGGAAAGGGTTTAAAGCAATAAAGATTCCGGCGCAACGGCTGTTGCTGTCCGATGGCAGGGTATATCTCACATCTGATGAAATGATGCGGATGTTCCGTCTGATGGAAGAAAAAGATGTGCTTCTCTCGGTGGATTTGGCTGATGGTGCTCTGCAAGTCGGCGAAATGGAGGAAATCATTGCTGAGTGTCCCCGTTTGCGGATTGCGATAGGGCATTTTGGTATGGTGACGCGTCCGCAATGGCAGGAACAGATAAAACTGGCCCGCCATGAACAGGTACGTATCGAGTCCGGTGGCATCACATGGCTGTTTAATGATGAGTTTTATCCTTTCCGCGGAGCTGTGGTTGCCATAAAGGAAGCCGCATCGCTTGTGGGTATGGAGAAACTGATGTGGGGATCGGACTATCCGAGAACCATTGCAGCTATCACTTACCGGATGTCATACGACTTCATTCTTAAATCTGACCTGATGACGGATGAAGAAAAGATGCTCTTTCTGGGAGAGAATGCCCGGAAGTTCTATCGGTTCGGGAATCTGGTGGAGCTGCCTTATATAAAGAATATGTCGGAATAAGTACGATTAACACATTGACCTTATAAAATGAATACCAATACAAAGAAATACACTGTTGCCCTGACGCTAATATTTAGTCTTTTCTTTATCTGGGCCATCAGCAGCAATCTTTTGCCGACTATGATACGGCAATTGATGAAAACTTGTGAACTGAATACTTTCGAGGCGTCATTCACGGAAACAGCCTATTGGCTGGCGTATTTTATCTTTCCCATCCCGATAGCTATGTTCATGAAGAAATACAGCTATAAGGCCGGAATCATTTTCGGTTTGTTGCTGGCTGCATCCGGCGGAGCGTTGTTTTTTCCGGCGGCTGCCATAAAGGAGTATTGGGCATATCTGGGCATATTCTTTGTCATTGCCACCGGTATGTGTTTTCTCGAAACGGCCGCAAACCCCTATGTGACGGCTTTGGGAAATCCTCAAACAGCATCCCGCAGGCTGAATCTGGCGCAATCATTCAATGGCTTGGGTGCATTTATTGCTGCTATGTTCCTGAGTAAGCTGGTGTTGAGCGGACAGGAATATACGCGGGAGACGATTCCTGCCGACTATGCCGGAGGCTGGGAAGGCTATATTCAGTTTGAAACTGACGCCATGAAATTGCCTTATCTCATTCTGGCGGGTATTCTTCTGGTAATTGCCATTGTCTTTATCTTTTCTCATCTGCCTAAAATCAAGGGAGAAGAGGGGTGTGGAAAGGAGAGTGGTAAGCTGATTAACTTTCAGGTATTGAAACGTTCGCATCTCCGTTGGGGAGTTATCGCCCAGTTTTTCTATAATGGCGGACAAACTGCAATCAACAGTCTCTTTCTCGTTTATTGCTGTACGTATACGGGGATGCCCGAAGGTCAGGCGACCACATTCTTCGGTTTCTATATGCTTGCTTTCCTGGCGGGACGTTGGATCGGCACGGCCCTGATGATAAAGTTCAAGCCTGAGAATATGCTTGTTGTGTATGCGTTGGCGAATATTGTCCTGTGTGGTGTCATTATGGCGTTTGGCGGTATGGTTGGGCTATATGCTATGCTGGCGGTGTCTTTCTTTATGTCCATCATGTACCCCACGCAATTTTCCCTGGCCTTGAATGGCTTGGGAGATGATACGAAAAGCGGTTCGGCTTTCCTTGTCATGGCTATCGTAGGAAACGCTTGCCTGCCGCAACTCACCGCTTATATAATGCATCATAACGAACATGTTTATCAGATAGCCTATATCGTTCCGCTCATATGCTTCATATTTTGTGCCTATTATGGGTGGAAAGGCTATAAAGTGATCGATTAGAATCACTATAATATATCGTTCCGGGATGGCTACACCATAACAGGCAAAGGGTGTAGCCATCTTTGATAAAGGGTGTAGCTATCCGGGGCAAAGGGTGTAGCCATCCTAAAGCGGCCCTGTGTATATCTGTGGGTGGGATTGAGGTAATCGTTTGAGCCGATATTCTGCATTTTGTGAAGTTGTTTTTTTATCTGTTAACTTCCTCGCTTAACTTTCTTCCCCCTTTATGGTTTGTTACTCAGAAAAAAACGCTAATTTTGCAGTCCGATAATTATCAAAATACACGTATGGAACTTGATTTACTAACAGCGATTTCTCCGATTGACGGTCGATATAGAGGAAAAACAGAAGCCTTGGCGGCCTATTTCTCGGAATTTGCTTTGATAAAATACCGCGTACAGGTAGAAGTGGAATACTTTATTACCCTGTGCGAATTGCCTTTGCCGCAGCTGAAAGGTGTGGATAAAGGTGTGTTCGAAACTTTAAGAAACATCTACCGGAACTTTTCGGAAACTGACGCGCAGCGTATCAAAGACATTGAGAGCGTGACGAACCATGACGTAAAAGCCGTGGAATATTTTCTGAAAGAAGAATTCGACAAGATGGGTGGAATGGATGATTACAAAGAGTTCATCCACTTCGGACTGACTTCCCAGGATATCAATAACACTTCCGTTCCTTTGTCCATTAAAGAAGCTTTGGAACAAGTGTATTATCCTCAGATTGAGGAACTGATTGCTCAGCTTCGCACGTATGCGGAAGAATGGGCTGATATCCCTATGCTTGCCAAGACGCACGGACAGCCGGCTTCGCCCACCCGTTTGGGTAAGGAAGTGATGGTTTTCGTATACCGTCTTGAACGTCAGTTGGCTACGTTGAAAGCCTGTCCGCTGACAGCCAAGTTCGGTGGCGCTACCGGAAATTACAATGCACACCACGTAGCCTATCCGGAGTTTGACTGGAAAGCATTCGGTAATAAGTTCGTTGCTGAAAAGTTGGGACTGGAACGCGAAGAATATACCACGCAGATTTCCAATTATGATAATCTTTCCGCTGTTTTTGATGCAATGAAACGCATTAATACAGTGATGATTGATATGAACCGTGATTTCTGGCAATATATTTCTATGGAATACTTCAAGCAGAAGATTAAAGCCGGTGAAGTCGGTTCAAGTGCCATGCCGCACAAGGTGAACCCGATTGACTTTGAAAATGCCGAAGGTAATCTGGGCATAGCCAGCGCGATTCTGGAACATCTGGCGGTGAAGTTGCCCGTATCTCGTTTGCAGCGTGACCTGACGGATTCTACCGTATTGCGTAATGTGGGCGTGCCGTTCGGACACATCGTGATTGCCATTCAAAGTTCATTGAAAGGCTTGCGCAAGTTGTTGCTGAACGAAACTGCTATCTACCGTGATCTGGATAATTGCTGGAGCGTGGTAGCTGAAGCTATTCAGACGATTCTGCGCCGCGAGGCATATCCGCATCCGTATGAAGCGTTGAAAGCATTGACCCGCACCAATCAGGCGATTACGGAGGCATCTATTAAAGAATTTATTGAGGAACTGAATGTGAGCGAAGAAATAAAGAAAGAACTACGTGCCATCACTCCTCATTCATACACAGGAATCTAAAAAAAAGAAAGATAAAGGTGTAGCCGGATAATGAAGCCAACATTTTAAATCCGGTGATTGTTATTATAAAGAATACATATATTATATAAGGTATAAAAGTGATAATAGAATGGCCGTGAGGCCAACGTTTAATTTTATTCGAATAAAACAATGAGTACAGAAAACGAAACTTGGCGTGACGATTCTTCCAGTGAGGAGAATTCAGGCAACAAATTTGAAAGAGAAAACAATTACAGCCGTCCGTCTTACAACCGTGAAGGTGGTGACCGACCCTATCGTCCGCGCTTTAACAGCGAGAGTGGCGACCGTCCACAGCGTGCTTACAGCAGTGATCGCCCTTATCGCCCGCGCTTTAACCCTAATGCCGAAGGTAGCAGTGAGCGTCCGCAACGCACTTATGGCGACCGTCCGTCCTACAACCGTGAAGGTAGCGACCGTCCTTATCGTCCTCGCTATAACAGCGAAGGTGGTGATCGTCCTCAACGTCCGTCCTATGGAAATAACACGGGTGGTGACCGCCCTTATCGTCCCCGTTACAACAACGAAGGCGGCGACCGTCCTCAACGCCCCTCTTATGGCGGCTCTTCTTATGGCGACCGTCCTCAGCGCCCGCGTTTCAACAGCGGTGACGGACAACAGCGTTCATACAATAACGACCGCCCTTATCGCCCTCGCTATAACAGTGGTGACGGAGAACGTCCTCAACGTCCTTCCTATGGTGGCGGTTATGGTGGTTCTTCTTATGGCGACCGTCCTCAACGTCCGCGTTTCAACCCGAATGGTGGCGGAAGACCGGGTGGATATGGCCGTCCTCAACAGCGCCGTACGCCGGACTATGATCCGAATGCAAAGTACAGCCGTAAGAAGCAGATTGAGTACAAGGAGCAGTTTGTTGATCCCAATGAACCGATTCGTTTGAATAAGTTTCTGGCTAATGCGGGTGTTTGTTCTCGTCGCGAGGCGGATGAATTCATCACGGCAGGTGTGGTTTCTGTGAACGGAGCAGTGGTTACGGAACTCGGAACCAAGATTAAGCGTGGTGACGAAGTGAAATTCCACGATCAGCTGGTAAGCATCGAACGTAAAATCTATATTCTGCTGAATAAACCGAAAGATACGGTGACTACCTCGGATGATCCGCAGGCACGCCGCACGGTAATGGATTTGGTGAAAGGTGCTTGTGACGAGCGTATTTATCCGGTAGGTCGTCTGGACCGTAACACTACAGGTGTTTTGTTGCTGACGAACGACGGTGATTTGGCTTCCAAGCTGACGCATCCGAAATTCCTGAAGAAAAAGATTTATCACGTACATACAGATAAAAATGTGACGAAAGCAGATATGGAGCAAATTGCAGCCGGTATTCAGTTGGATGACGGTGAAATCCATGCAGATGCTATCAACTATACGGACGATTTTAAGCGGGATGAAGTGGGAATCGAAATCCACTCCGGTAAGAACCGTATCGTGCGCCGTATATTTGAGTCACTGGGGTACAAGGTAGTGAAACTCGACCGTGTGTTCTTTGCCGGACTGACAAAGAAAGGACTGCGTCGCGGCGAATGGCGTTACCTTACTGAACCGGAAGTGAATTACCTGCGCATGGGCGCTTTTGAGTAATTATATAATCAAGGTATTAAACACAAATTTATGGAAAAGATTAGTAGAACAAAGATTGTTGACGTGTTGAAGCGCGAAGATTTCGGCGCTATGGTCAACGTGAAAGGCTGGGTTCGTACCCGCAGAGGTAGTAAACAAGTTAATTTTATCGCCCTGAATGACGGTTCTACAATAAATAATGTGCAGATAGTAGTGGATTTGGCAAACTTCGACGAAGAGATGCTGAAAGATATTACTACCGGTGCCTGTCTGAGTGTGAACGGTGAACTGACGGAATCTGTAGGCTCTGGTCAGAAAGCTGAGATTCAGGCTCGTGAGATCGAAGTTCTGGGAACTTGTGATAATACATATCCTTTGCAGAAAAAAGGCCATACGCTGGAATTCCTGCGCGAGATTGCTCATTTGCGTCCCCGTACGAATACTTTCGGTGCAGTGTTCCGTATTCGTCATAACATGGCGATGGCTATCCATACTTTCTTCCATCAGAAAGGTTTCGTTTATTTCCATACACCTATCATCACGGCTTCCGATTGTGAGGGTGCGGGACAGATGTTCCAGGTGACAACGAAAAACCTGTATGATTTGCAGAAAGATGAAGCAGGTTCTATCATTTATGATGATGACTTCTTTGGCAAACAGGCCAGTCTGACGGTTTCCGGTCAGTTGGAAGGTGAACTTGCGGCTACGGCACTGGGTGCTATCTATACTTTTGGCCCTACATTCCGTGCCGAAAACTCCAATACTCCGCGCCACTTGGCTGAGTTCTGGATGGTAGAGCCGGAAGTTGCGTTCAACGATATTACGGATAACATGGATTTGGCGGAAGAATTCATCAAATTCTGTGTGAAGTGGGCGTTGGATAACTGTGCTGACGATGTGAAGTTCCTCAACGATATGTTTGATAAGGGGCTGATCGAGCGTCTGCAAGGCGTGTTGGGAGAATCTTTTGTGCGTTTGCCCTATACAGAAGGTATCAAGATACTGGAAGAGGCGGTTGCGAAAGGCCATAAGTTTGAGTTCCCGGTATACTGGGGCGTGGACTTGGCTTCCGAGCACGAACGTTATCTGGTGGAAGAGCACTTCAAACGTCCGGTCATCCTGACTGATTATCCGAAGGAAATCAAGGCGTTCTATATGAAGCAGAACGAAGATGGTAAGACGGTGCGCGCAATGGATGTACTGTTCCCGAAGATTGGTGAGATTATCGGTGGTTCCGAACGTGAAGCGGATTATGGTAAATTGATGACCCGCATTGAGGAAATGCATATCCCGATGAAGGATATGTGGTGGTATCTCGATACCCGTAAATTCGGTACGTGTCCACACTCCGGTTTCGGTCTGGGATTCGAACGTTTGCTTCTGTTCGTGACGGGTATGGCGAATATTCGCGACGTTATACCCTTCCCGCGCACACCGCGTAATGCAGAGTTCTAACTCGAAGAATAAATAAGTTGAGTAGCCCGTACAATCTTGGTTGTGCGGGCTCTTTTTTTACGGATAAATTGTTATAATATCGAAATAAATACTTATATTTGTGACAGTTGGATGCCAATACGTTAACCAAATATATACGAACATGAAAAAGCAGTATTTCATTACCTTGCTGGCGGCGATGCTGTTGGCGGTAACAGGAGCGGTGGCGCAGAAAAAGACAAGTTTCAAACCTGCTGATTTGAAAGGCATCTGGCAGTTATGTCACTACGTGTCCGAAGTTCCGGGTGTGCCCGGCACGTTGAAACCCAGCAACACCTTCAAGGTGCTGAGTGACGACGGACGCATCGTAAACTTCACCCTAATTCCCGGTAAGGATGCCATTATCACCGGTTATGGCACTTACGTGCAGCTGACGGACAATAGCTATAAAGAAAGCATTGAAAAGAACATTCACCTGCCCATGCTTGACAATAAGGACAATACACTGGAGTTCGAGATGGGAGAAGGAGGACTTATGCACCTGAAGTATTTTATTTCTAAAGATTTGAACGGTAATGAACTGAACTGCTGGTATCATGAAACCTGGAAGCGGGTATCGATGCCGTCTGCGTTCCCCGAAGACATTGTCCGATAAAACGGGACTTTCACGATATGACAAGCAATGTTAAGGTGCAAAACAAGTAATCTTTTGCATCTTAACATTGCTTGTAATTGATTGATAGTCTCTTAAAAAAAAGAAGAAAACGTTTGCCAGTTTTGGGAAAATCCGTACCTTTGCAAGCCGATTATTATCTAATAAGGATAAGCAATTAATTCAGAGCGAGTTAATCTACCTTTGTCCGGGGTAGTTAATCCGTAATGAGAAAATTTTTAGTAGTAACATTTAAAAAACAAATCAAGAGTGGATACTTTAAGTTACAAGACCATTTCTGCAAACAAAGCTACGGTAACCAAAGAATGGGTTATTGTTGACGCTACGGACCAGGTATTGGGACGTTTGGGCGCAAAAGTTGCGAAACTGTTGAGAGGAAAGTATAAACCAAACTTTACTCCTCACGTAGATTGCGGTGATAATGTAATCATTATCAATGCCGACAAAGTTAAAATGACAGGTAATAAGTGGACTGACAAAGTGTATTTGTCATACACAGGTTATCCCGGTGGTCAGAGAGAAATGACTCCTGCTCGTCTGCAGGCTAAACCGAATGGTGATGACAGACTGTTGAGAAAAGTAGTAAAGGGTATGCTGCCTAAGAATAAATTGGGCGCTAAATTGCTGAGCAATATGTATGTATATGCCGACAGCGAGCACAAGCATGAAGCTCAGAGCCCCAAATCAATTGATATAAACTTACTTAAATAAGAGATATGGAAGTAGTAAATGCATTAGGCAGACGTAAAAGTGCAATCGCACGCATTTTCGTAACCGAAGGTACAGGAAAGATTACTATTAACAAGAGAGACCTTGCAGAGTACTTTCCATCAACTATTCTTCAGTATGTAGTAAAACAACCGCTGAGCAAGCTGGGTGTTACTGAAAAATATGATATTAAAGTAAATCTTTGCGGTGGTGGTTTCACCGGTCAATCTCAGGCTTTGCGTCTGGCTATCGCCCGCGCACTGGTGAAGATGAATGCTGAAGACAAGGCTGCTCTCCGCGCTGAAGGTTTCATGACTCGTGACCCGCGTTCTGTTGAACGTAAGAAACCGGGACAGCCGAAAGCTCGTAGAAGATTCCAGTTCAGTAAACGTTAAGAGTTGCAGAAACGTTGGGGCGGACAAGTTGCTTAATTCTCAACTTTCAACTCTCAACTCTCAACTGAAAGAGCGTTTAGTATCTAAACTACCGGGACTCTGGAAAGATAGACTACCCGGCGGTTGGTTTAGAAAAAACAAAAAAGAAAGTAAACGATTAAAAGAAAAAACAAGATGTCAAGAACAAATTTTGATACATTATTGGAAGCTGGTTGCCACTTCGGTCACCTCAAAAGAAAGTGGAATCCCGCAATGGCTCCCTATATTTTCATGGAACGCAATGGTATCCATATCATTGACCTCCACAAGACGGTTGCTAAAGTAGACGAAGCTGCTGAAGCTTTGAAGCAAATCGCTAAATCAGGAAAGAAAGTCCTGTTCGTTGCTACTAAAAAACAAGCTAAACAAGTGGTTGCTGACAAAGCTGCCTCTGTAAATATGCCTTATGTAATCGAGCGCTGGCCGGGCGGTATGTTGACTAATTTCCCCACTATTCGCAAGGCTGTTAAGAAGATGGCTACCATCGACAAATTGACGAATGACGGTACGTACTCTAATCTGTCTAAGAGAGAAATCCTGCAGATTTCACGTCAACGTGCTAAGTTGGACAAGACTTTGGGTTCTATTGCTGACCTGACTCGTCTGCCGTCTGCACTGTTCGTTATTGATGTTATGAAAGAAAATATCGCAGTTCGCGAGGCTAACCGTCTGGGTATTCCCGTATTCGGTATCGTTGATACGAACTCTGATCCTACTAACATCGACTTCGTAATTCCGGCTAATGACGATGCTACTAAATCAGTGGAAGTAATCTTGGATGCTTGCTGCGCTGCTATGCAGGAAGGTCTGGAAGAAAGAAAAGCTGAAAAGGTAGATATGGAAGCTGCCGGTGAAGCTCCTGCCAACAAAGGCAAGAAGAAAGCTACTAAAGCAAGACTCGACAAATCCGACGAGGAAGCAATCAATGCAGCTAAAGCTGCTGCTTTCATGAAGGAAGAAGAGGCTTAATTATTATAGAGTAGTTAGTAGTAAGTAGTTAGTAGTAAGTAGAGAAATGTACTGCTTACCTAAGTCAGCAAATAGAGTATCCTCTACTTACTACTGGCTACTAACTACTAACTACTTTTTTTATTATCAATAACTAAAAATATAAAGGAAATATATTATGGCTGTAACAATGGCTGATATTACCAAACTCCGCAAAATGACCGGAGCAGGTATGATGGATTGCAAGAATGCATTGACAGAAGCTGAAGGCGATTTCGACAAGGCAATAGAAATTATCCGTAAGAAGGGACAGGCTGTTGCCGCTAAACGTTCAGACCGCGAGGCTTCTGAAGGTTGCGTTTTGGCTAAGACTACCGGTGACTTTGCTGCTATCATCGCTTTGAAGTGTGAAACTGACTTTGTTGCTCAGAATGCTGACTTCATAAAGTTGACTCAAGACATTCTTGACCTTGCTGTGGCTAACAATTGCAAGACTTTGGACGAAGTGAAAGCACTGCCGATGGGTAACGGTACTGTACAGGATGCAGTGACTGACCGTAGCGGTATCACAGGTGAAAAAATGGAACTTGATGGTTACATGACTGTAGAAGGTGCAAACACTGTTGTTTATAACCACATGAACAGAAACGGACTCTGCACCATCGTTGCTTTTAACAAGGAAGTAAACGAAGCGTTGGCTAAGCAAGTGGCTATGCAGATTGCTGCCATGAGCCCGATTGCAGTTGATGAAGATGGTGTTTCTGAAGAAATAAAGCAGAAAGAAGTTGAAGTTGCTATCGAAAAGACAAAAGTAGAATTGGTACAGAAAGCTGTAGACGCTGCTCTGACGAAAGCTGGCATCAATCCTGCTCATGTGGACAGCGAAGACCACATGGAAAGCAACATGGCTAAAGGCTGGATTACAGCTGAAGATGTAGCGAAAGCAAAGGAAATCATCGCTTCCGTTTCTGCTGAAAAGGCTGCCCACCTGCCCGAACAAATGATTCAGAACATCGCTAAGGGTCGTCTGGGTAAGTTCTTGAAGGAAGTTTGCTTGTTGAACCAGGAAGATATCATGGATGCTAAAAAGACTGTTAGAGAAGTACTGAAGGCAGCAGATCCTGAACTGAAGGTTGTTGACTTCAAGCGTTTCACTTTGAAAGCTGAATAATCCACTCTCTCTATATATAAAAGAAACGACCGCACGGAATTTCCGTAGCGGTCGTTTTTTTATGCATATTAGCGGCTTTTGAAACAGATGATGCATTAGGGTAAAACAGATGGTCTGTTTACCCCAAACAGATGGTCTGTTTGGCCTCAATAGACCATCTGTTTTGCCCTAATAGACCATCTGTTTCGGCAGACCCGATTATCCGACCGGTTTCGTCTGCGTATATCCTTCTTTTTTAAGCAGTTCCAGCACTTTTTGCTTGAAATCTCCCTGTACGATGATTTCTCCGTCTTTGGCACTTCCGCCTACGCCGCATTTAGACTTCAGCAATTTGCCCAACTCCTTCAAGTCATTTTCCGTACCTACGAATCCCGTGACCAGTGTGACCACTTTGCCGCCCCGGTTCTTGCGGTCCAATTGAACGCGCAACTTCTGTCGGGAGGCTTCTAAAGAGACTTGTTCTTCGCTATCTTCCCTTTCGTAACTATAGTCCGGGTTGGTAGAATACACGACATTCAGCCGTTCTTTCCAATCATTATTCTTCATATTCGTTCTGTTTTGAGAATCAAAAGTAATATTTTGCATGGAACTTTGCAATCTTTTGTGACTTTTGTCGTCTAATAGAAAATGCTAATTAACTTCAAATGCACGAAACATGAAAAGATTTGCCGGGCTATTTTTATTGCTTTTTGCCACTATACTATCTTTTGCACAATCTTTCAAGGGTACTGTTACGGACAATAGCGGGAATCCGGTTCCGTATGCCGCCCTCTATCTGAGAGAGACTAAATCGGGGTTGACCACTGATGAACATGGGCGCTTTCAGACCCGATTGCCTGCCGGGCAATATACCTGTGAGGTATCTTCTTTAGGATTCGTATCCCAGACCTTTTCTTTCCAAATGCTCAATCGCGACTATGAGAAAGATATAGTACTTGCCGAGCGCACTTACAGCCTGCCGGGAGTAAGTATCACCAAAGGGAGTGAAGACCCCGCCTATGCCGTGATGCGTAGAGCGATAGCGCGCGCTCCTTATTATCGTACTCAGATAAAAAGTTATACTGCCGGCACGTATTTGAAAGGAACGGGTAAGGGCACCTCCATTCCCGCTGTCCTGAAGTTGTCCAAAGAAGTGCGGAAAGGCGCGAAGGAGTGGCTTGGAAAACTGTTTGTTTTGGAGCAACAACAGATTGTGAATTTTACTGCTCCCAATATCTGGAATAATAAAGTATTAGCCAATAGGAATTCGTTTCCCGAAGAAATACAGGTGGATATGGGCATCACCACAGTTAATCTTTATACACCCGAGCTTTTCGGCAAAGTCTCTCCTTTAAATAAAAACGCTTTTTCGTACTACCGCTTCCGGCTTGACGGTTGCTTCGTGGAAGAAGGGCAGATGATTAATAAGATACGCGTGATTCCCAAAAAAGACGACAACCGTTTGCTGGAAGGAGACTTGTTTATTGTAGAAGACCTGTGGTGCCTATCGGCTGCCGATGTCAATGTACGTGATACCGGATTGAAAGCAAAGATTAAGATTACCTGCAAGGAGATACAACCTTCTGTCTTTCTGCCCGTTTCCATCAATACATCTTCTGACATAGATATTATGGGTTTCAAGGCGGAAGCATCTTACCTGGCGGCGATACACTATAAAGAGGTGAAGACAGAGCTTTCACCGGAAACAAGTACGGGTAAGACCGTGAAGACCGTAACGGCAAGCACAGTGGCGCAACCCAAGAAACATAAATATGAGCGTCCGGCACGAATCGGGCGTAAGGATACCCAGGTCGATTCGCTTGCCGACAAGAGGGATTCCCTTTATTGGACGGCTATCCGCAGTGTACCGTTGCGGTTGGAGGAGGTGCAAAGCTATCAGTATAAGGAAGAAAAGATTGCTTTGAAAGAATCGTCACCCCAGGATAAGTCCGATAAGAAAACAGCTGTCGGGCAAGTGCTGAATACGATGATGTGGGGAAAAACTTTCAGGACTTCCAATAAGAATGCCTGGCTGACTTTACCCGGTCTTTCCTCTTATATTCCTGAATATAACTTTGTGGATGGTTTCTGGTTGGGAGCCAAGTTGAAGACCGGGGTGAAGCTGTCAGAATCGTCTACTCTCCGTTTCGTTCCCTCCTTTTACTATACCACTGCACGGAAGAATTGGGTAGGGCAAGGAGAATTGACTTTGGAGTACGCTCCCCGTAACAGAGGTTATTTATCCCTTTCAGGCGGAATCCTCTCTGCCGATTATAATTCGGAAAGCGGAGAGTCGCGTATGATAAATACGATGTCCAGCTCATTGTTCGGGCACAACCATCTGAAACTTTATGAAAATACTTTCTTTACTGTGGACCATGCGATAGAACCTTTCAACGGCTTGCTCTTTTCATCCTCACTCTCTTGGCAACGCAGGAAGATGCTGGATAATCACATCAGGCATAGTTGGTTTAAGAGGGATGCCGAACCGAACATTCCCGAAAACAGCAAATTCCGTCCCATGCCGGAGAATGACATTCTGAAAGCTTCTTTTGAATTGGAATATACCCCGGCACATTACTACCATATGTCCAGAGGCAAGAAAATATACGAAGTTTCCCGTTATCCGACTTTCGCTTTGAAATACGACCGGGCATTTCCGGTGGATGGAAGCCGCTATCTGACTTCTTACCATCTGATGCAATTCTCGGCTAAACAAAATATCGGTTTCGGCATGTTCAATCGTCTGCGCTGGTCGGTAAATGCCGGTACATTCTGGGGGGCGGAGAATCTGCAATTCCCCGACTTCAAACATTTCGCCTCCACCCGCATTTGGGTTACGGAACGTTCTTTCGATAGCGGATTCAGTTTGCTGGATAATTATGCTTTGTCCACCAATACCCGTTGGGCGCAGGCAAACGTCTCCTGGTACACCCCGTACCTGCTTCTGAAGCACCTTCCTTTTCTGTCAAGAAAACCTTTTGATGAAGCCTTGCATCTCCGCTCTATCGTGATATACGGGCAACGGCCTTACACGGAACTGGGATATTCGGTCGGGCTTTCTGATAGGGCGCGGATAGGTGTGTTTGCCGGTTTCGATTGCCTGAAATTCCATTCGGCAGGAGTTTCCATCAGTCTGCCCTTATCTCTGATTGCAGGTGAATAACACTTTTGTAGAAATTATGTTAACTTTCTTCTGTATGACTGTTCATTTTCGGAAAAAAGCGTATTTTTGTCAATCCGTAACCTAAAGAAATGAAGAAAATGACCACGAACCAGGCAATTCAATATAAGGATAGCATGAAAGTGCCGGAGCCTACTTTGCGCAGGTTGCCGTGGTACTTGTCGAATGTCAAGTTGCTCAAACAGCGGGGCGAACGGTTTGTCTCTTCTACACAAATATCCAAAGAAATCAATATAGATGCTTCTCAGATAGCTAAAGACCTGTCATACGTGAATATTTCCGGGCGTACGCGTGTAGGCTATGAGGTCGATACGCTGATTGCCGTGCTGGAAGACTTTCTGGGATTTACCGATATGCATAAGGCATTCCTTTTCGGAGTAGGTAGCTTGGGGGGCGCTCTGTTGCGCGACTCCGGTTTGAAGCATTTCGGACTGGAGATAGTGGCGGCGTTTGATGTCAATCCCGAATTGGTGGGCACTACACTGAATGGTATTCCCATTTTCCACTCTGACGACTTTGAACGGAAGATGCGCGAATATGATGTGAATATCGGTGTGCTGACTGTTCCCATCGAGATAGCCCAGCAGATTACGGACACAATGATAACGGGAGGCATCAAGGCTGTGTGGAACTTTACCCCGTTCCGCATCCGTGTGCCGGAAAATATCGTTGTCCAGAATACTTCTCTATATGCTCATTTGGCGGTGATGTTCAACCGTCTGAATTTTAACGAAATCAAATAATGAAGATTATTGCTGTTGGAATGAACTATGCACTGCACAATAAAGAGCTGGGGCATACGTTAGTAAATAAAGAGCCGGTTATCTTCATGAAGCCCGACTCGGCGATATTGAAAGACGGAAAGCCTTTCTTTATTCCCGATTTCTCGGATGAGGTTCATTATGAAACAGAAGTGGTGGTACGCATCTGCCGTTTGGGAAAGAATATTGCACCGCGGTTTGCAAGCCGTTATTATGATGCGGTGACAGTAGGCATCGACTTTACAGCGCGCGATTTGCAACGCAAGTTCCGCGAGGCGGGCAATCCCTGGGAACTCTGCAAAGGGTTCGACAATTCGGCGGCTATCGGTACCTTTGTTCCTTTGGAGCAGGCAGGAGGCGATGTGCAGCAACTTGATTTCCGTCTGGACATAGACGGACAGGAAGTGCAGCACGGAAATACCTCGGACATGCTTTTCAAGGTGGACGAGATTATAGCATACGTCAGCCGCTTCATGACGCTGAAAATAGGCGACCTGTTGTTTACGGGGACTCCCGCGGGCGTAGGTCAGGTACAGATAGGACAGCATTTACAAGGATACCTCGGAGAAGATAGGTTGCTCGACTTTTATATTCGTTGAGTCAATTTATTAGTATATGTCTATCAAACGTTGCTGGTTGTTTTGTTGCTTTATCGCTCTCTTTCTACCGGTTTCGGCGCAAGAATTTGTTACGCTGAACTGGCAGGAATTGCCGTCTGCACAAACGCTTCCCGTAGTGACGCGCGAACTTCCGCTGAAGGATGATTTCCGTTCTTTCACCTATCAGGTAGAAATAGAGTTTCCGGAATACCAGAAGTTAAGTAAGAGTGAGGCTGCCGCTTTGGAAGTGCGGTTGGATAGTTTGCGCCGGCTTCCGGATGAAGATATGGCTTTTAGGGAAGGTCTGCCGGTATCTCCTCAGGTTACTTCGTTCATCAAAGTCTCCGCACACCGTGGCTTTCTCTCCGTAAATTTTGTTCCTGTGGTCTATCGTGAGGGTAGTTATCAACGGCTGAACTCCTTTAAGTTATCGGTGAAACCTTTTCCAAAGAAAGAGGGAATGGGAGAGGGGACACTCACCCGAAACACAGCAATCCCTTCAGTTGAAACTTCTTTGGAGGGGTACGCTTCTCTGAGTAATTATACTTCTCTGAAAGACTGTACGAATTCACTTCTTTCTTCCGGCCGTTGGACAAAAATACGTGTCCGGACCACCGGAGTCTTTAAGATTACGGATGCCGAGTTACGGAAGATGGGTTTTTCAAGACCGGAGAAAGTCCGGGTGTTCGGGTATGGCGGTTATTTGCTGTCCCAACGTTTCAGTGAACATCCGGCGGCCGATTTGCCCGAAGTTCCCTTGCTGCGTTTGTCGGACGGTGTGCTGTTTTATGCCCGTGGCACTGTTTCCTGGAAGCCCGATACCCAAAACACTTATTTTGTCCGCGAGCGTAACTTCTACTCCGACGAGGGATATTATTTCCTGACCGACCGGGATGATATTCCGGAAATGGAACCCGAAGTGACAGCCTCTTTGCAAGGCACTGCTGCCAACCGGTTGACTACATTCAACTCATACGCCCTTTATGAGAAAGATGCATTCAGCTGGGCCAATACCGGCCGGGAACTTTACGAAGACTACGACTATGTTGCCGGAAATACGAAGAACTATACCTTGAATTTACCGGGTATTGTCCCCGGAGGGGCTGGCTGGCTGACTACCACATTTACCGCCCGTTCCATCGAAGTGGCTACCTCTTATTCGGTTTCGGTGGATGGGGTGATGCAAGGCAATGCCCCGTTAGCATCTATCTCATCCGATAACCAGTATTATACGAGAGCCACTTCCGCCACTATAAATACTTCCTGGCAGGGAACTAATTCGGGAACTGCCGTAGTAACCGTTACTCATAGCCGCCCGTCGGGAACATCGGGCCGTCTTGATTATATAGCCTTGAACTATACCCGCGAACTTACGCTGAACGCCCCTTATCTTACTTTCCGTTCTCTGGCTTCTATCGACAAGGAAACCACATTCGTACTTTCCGGTGCTACCGCTTCCACCGTTATCTGGGATGTGACCGACCCTGCGAATATCAGTAGAATAGAAGGACATTTTGCGGATGCCACCTATACATTCACCATCCCTGCGGGAAAACTGCGTGAGTTTGTGGCTGTCACTCCCGAAGCAACGGGGTTTGAAACTGTAGAATCCGTTGGCGGCATTGCCAACCAGAATCTGCATTCTCTGGAAGCTACCGATATGATTATCATCTCCCCCGACCGGACTGACCTGATGACACAGGCGGAGCGACTGGCGCAGGCGCATCGTGAAAAGGACGGATTGTCGGTTGTCGTCATTCCTGCCCCGCAAATCTACAATGAATTTTCTTCCGGAACACCGGATGGGACAGCCTACCGCCGCCTGATGAAGATGCTCTACGACCGTTTTCCGACGGCTGCCGAACGTCCTAAGTATCTGTTGCTCTTTGGAGATTGCAGCTATGACAACCGTATGCTGACATCCTCTTGGAAGAACTACCGCCCGGACCATTATCTGCTCTCCTATCAGTCGGAGAACTCTATCGAAGAAACCGGTTCATACGTGACTGATGATTATTTCGGCTTTCTGGATGATGAAGAAGGTGATAACCTGACGGCTGCCATGCTGGATATCGGCATCGGACGTTTCCCTGTCCGCACGGCTGCCGAGGCGAAAGCGGCTGTCGATAAGACTATCGCTTATATGGAAAATAAACATGCAGGGCCTTGGAAGCATACTGTTTGCTATGTATCGGATGACGGAGATAAGAATCTGCACATATCCCAATCCGAGATACTTGCAAGTTATACTGAACGGAATTATCCTTCCTTGCTTGTCAACCGGATTTATGCCGATGCCTTCCGCCGTGAGGCTTCCGCTACGGGAGAAACGTATCCTGATGCAACGAAACGTCTTTTGCAAATGTTCGACAAAGGAATGTTGGTAGTCAACTACACGGGGCATGGAAGCACCTCTGCCTGGGCGGCGGAGAACTTATTAACAGTCAACGACATCACTAAAATGTCGTCTCCGCGCCTTCCTCTGTGGATAACGGCAACCTGTGACTTCACCCGTTTTGACGATATACAGACTTCGGCGGGCGAACAGGCTTTTCTGAATCCCAAAGGCGGTGCCATTGCCTTGCTCACTACCTCCCGTGTGGTATATGCTTCGCAAAACTCCTCTCTGAACCAGGCCTTTCTTCGCCATATCTTTTCCCGTCCAGAGGGGAAGCGCCTCCGGTTGGGAGACATCATGCGCCTGTCTAAATGTGACGAGGCCTTGGCAAACGACAAGAATAAGCTGAACTTTGCCCTTATCGGCGACCCCGCCCTGACATTGGCATATCCCGATTATCAGGTACAAATAGATGAATTCGCGGGAGTGAATGTATCAGAAGAAGGCGCTGTCTATCCGCAGGTGAAAGCCGGCAGCAAGATCACCGTCAAAGGGCATATCCTGACTCCTGAAGGTAATCCGGCAGAGGATTTTACCGGTACGGTGCATCCTACTGTGCTCGATAGTAAAGAACAGGTGACCACTCTCGACAACCGTGGCGAGGGAGCTTACACTTATACGGAGCGCAGTAAAACTCTTTTCTCCGGCAGTGACTCTGTTCGCCAAGGCCGGTTTGAATTTACTTTCCCCGTACCGCTGGACATCAATTATTCGGATGAAGAAGGTTTGTTGAGCCTTTATGCACTGAGCGCAAACCAGACTAATGAAGCGGGGGGATATTTCGACCGCTTCCTGGTAGGAGGCACGGCCGATGAGATTTCTTCGGATACTTTAGGACCCAAGATGACGATTTATCTGAATACTCCGGATTTCCACTCCGGAGGACAAACTAATCATACGCCTCTGTTTGTGGCGGAATTGGAAGATGCTGACGGCATCAATACGGTGGGCAACGGTATCGGGCACGACCTTTCGCTCTGTATTGACGGTAGTGCTGTGCTGACTTATAACCTGAATGATTACTATACCCCCACAGCTGGAGATTATACCCGCGGGGCGGTGTACTTCTCTGTGCCCGACCTTACTGAAGGAAAGCATACCCTTTCATTCCGTGCCTGGGATTTGCTGAATAACTCTTCAACAAAGACGCTGGATTTTGAAGTGGTTCGCGGATTGCGGCCCAATCTTTTCTCCGTGATTTGTACGCAGAGTCCTGCAAGGGAGAGCACAACGTTTGTTCTCTCGCACAATCGTCCCGGTTCTACGCTTGCTGTGCGTATGTCGGTTTATGATTTTTCCGGTCGGGAATTGTGGACACACCTTGAACAGGGCATATCCGACGGACAGACTTATTACGTAGAATGGGATTTATGCAGCAATGGCGGACAACGTCTGGCACCCGGTGTATATTTGTACCGTGCTTCCATTGTCTCCGATGGCAGCCGTGAAAGTACGAAAGCGCAGAAAATCATTATCCTGTCACAATAAATGAGGCTGTTTACAGTTTTATTAGTATTGCAGACCGAAAGTACTTAAAGCAATGCTAAGTACATCAGCATGATAAACTATACTATCTGTCATTCTGAGCGTAGTCGAAGAATCTCCTCCCTATGCATGCAAAAAGATGAGATCCTTCGGTTACGCTCCCTTAGATGACAGATACCGATAATATAAAATAAATAAGAGAACATATTTATATGAAGAAATTAATCTTACTATCAATCATAATTCTCTTGTCCGTAAGTCTTTCGGCACAAGACAAGAACCAGTTTAACCCTGTCAATACCGGTGTTAATTCTTTAGGTATTGCCCCCGATTCCCGTGGTGGCGGTATGGGAGATGTCGGTGCGGCAACTGATCCGGACGTAAATTCCCAGTATTGGAACCCGGCAAAGTACCCGTTTACGATCAGCCGTGCCGGAGTAGCTGTCTCATATACTCCCTGGTTGCGTAAACTGGTGAATGATATTGACTTGGCATACGTAGCCGGTTATTATCGTATCGGAGATTATCAGGCTGTCAGCGGCTCATTGCGTTATTTCTCTTTGGGAGAAGTACCGGTCAACCAGGGCGAGAATTCTCCGGGTTATACTATCAAACCCTATGAAATGGCGGTGGACGTAGCTTACTCCCGTATGCTGTCCGAACATTTCTCTGCGGCTGTTGCATTGCGCTACATCTATTCTGACCTGGCATATAGAGAGGATGAAGACGTCTCCGCCGGTTCTGCATTTGCTGCTGATATTGCGTTCTATTATACTAATTATATCATTCTCGCGCAACGCGAGTGTATGCTTTCTTTCGGGTTGAACGCCTCCAATATAGGAACAAAGATTTCATACGATAGCGGCAATACCAGTCAGTTCCTGCCTACCAACCTGCGTTTGGGAGCTTCTTTGCTGTTTCCGATAGATGATTACAATACGATTGGAGTCAGTTTTGATGCTAATAAATACATGGTTCCCACCCGTCCCATCCGTGGAGAAGAGGAGTCGCAGGAGGAGTATGAAGAGCGTCTGGATCGTGACTACAATGATATTTCGCCTATTAAAGGTATCTTTAAATCTTTCAGTGACGCTCCCGGTGGTTTCAAGGAAGAATTGCAGGAGATACAGTGGTCGTTGGGATTGGAATATACCTATCATGAACAGTTCTCCGTTCGTGGCGGCTATCACTGGGAACATGAGAATAAAGGAAACCGCAAGTACTTCTCGTTCGGTGCAGGATTCAAGATGAGCGTGTTCTCGCTGGATGCCGCTTATCTGGTGTCTACGGCACAGAGCAATCCGCTCGACCAGACACTTCGCTTTACGTTAGGTTTCGACCTTGACGGGATTAAGGATTTGTTCGGGCGTCGCAGAAGATGATTTTTAGCGGCGTGAGTTCCACCAGTCCAGATAAAAACCGGTTATTCCTAATAGTACGTCTGTTATTTTCAAATCCTTTTCCGGTATATTCAGATGCAGCTTTTTAGGGTCGTAAATCGTGGCATTGACCCCCTGTGTCCGTGGCGTTGTCTTCACGAACATATCCTTCATGTTCATTGTAACCGTACTGAAACTTCGGAATATATCCATTCCTATAGTTCCATCTCCGGCGAAGTGAACCCCATTTTGTTCAGGTGTCGCCACTACGCTGAGGCTATCTGTACATCCTATATATTCGCCTATCTGGAAGCATGCGCCCGGCAGTTTGTAAATGCAGACCCGTGCTGTGCCGCCGAAGCCGCCAAGTCCCATTGAATCTCTCTCGGCTATCCGTTCGATGCGGTCTTTATGCTGTTCAAAGTAGTCGTAATTCAACTGGCTGAGACCGGAACCGCTGTCGAAGTTCATCCGTAGTAATTCATGGTCATATACTACTTCAAGGTCAAGGATGCCTTTTCCCGTAAAGCAGATGTTCGGGGCAAATCCCGGTGCGGGAGTCAGGTCTTTGGGAATTGTCAGCCGGTTGGTGCGGAAATCGAGTTTTATTTCTTGAAGTCGATTGAGGATAGGCAGCCCGATGATGGCTTCCAGATGTTTCATGTAGCGGTCCGCCTTTTCATCCCCGGTTTTCATATCCAGCACATAGAAAGGTACGTTTCGCATCACGAGAGAGCCTATCTTTATCTCTTCGGCAATGGCGAATTGTCCGCTTCCGGTACGTACTCCGCTTGCTGTGATTTCCACATCCAGTATCTTCATTCCGCAGGCTTTGGCTACTTCGGGGGTGACTACATTGACACCTGCGCCCGTATCTAATGTGAAGTTCTGTTCTTTTCCATTCACAGTTCCTTCCAAAGTTATGGTGGTGGCTCCCGAACCGCTTTTGCCTATGCTGTCTATGCGGATAGGCAACACTAAATCCATATCCGGTTTCTCCCATTGGTATAAGGCATAGCCGGACAAAACACGATATTCTTTTTCTTTTCTCCGGTATACTGTCAGGAAAGCACTGTCCACTTGCCCTGTCAGTTGGTCACAGAAACTTTTCAGTGTTTCGGCGGCCTGGTCGTTTGCCCCCAGCTTGCTTAGGTTTTCGGCATGGAAGTAAACCATAGAAGCTGTATTTTCAAATCCCATATTCTCCTGTAGTTCGGCCAGTAATTTGCCGATGGCTTCGCAGGCTGCTTCGGGACGGTTGAAGAAGTTATATAGCAATGCTTGCCCAAAATCGCGCAGGAAAGGATTCAGAGAGTCTTTGTTAACGGCGAATTCCCGTTGCAGTTCAAACCAGTTCTCCTGATTCATGTAGTTTGCTACCCGGTCGTTGGCGGTCTGGCCGAATGCGCTGAGGCTTGTGCAGATAACAGCGGCAAGAAATAGCTTTTTCATGTCTGTGGGTATTAGTGGATTGTATGATTTCTCAAATATACGAAAATTTTCTTGTTGTCTATTCTTCCACCAAAATAAATATCTTCTCTTGTTACCTCGCTTTTTTTCCGTACTTTCGTGCATTCATCCAATTTAAAACAAGAAAAGCGATATGAAAATACGTGTGGGTTTTGGCTTTGACGTCCATCAGTTGGTGGAGGGGCGCGAGCTCTGGTTGGGCGGTATCCGCCTGGAACATGAAAAGGGATTACTCGGACATTCGGATGCCGACGTGTTGATACATGCCATCTGTGATGCCCTGTTGGGAGCTGCCAATATGCGCGATATCGGCTATCACTTTCCCGATACCGCAGGAGAATTCAAGAACATCGACAGCAAGATATTATTAAAGAAAACGGTGGAACTGATAGCAACGAAAGGTTACGCCGTGGGAAACATCGATGCAACCATCTGTGCGGAACGCCCTAAACTGAAACCTCACATTCCCGCCATTCAGCAGACGCTCTCCGAAGTGATGGGAGTGGATGAGGATGATATCTCCATTAAAGCCACCACGACAGAAAAACTTGGCTTTACAGGCCGTGAAGAGGGCATATCAGCCTATGCGACAGTGCTGATTACTAAAGAATAAAAAGATTACCATAATAACTGATTTCAACCTGAATAACTACCTAAAACTAATCATGAACATGAAGAGAATTTCTTTAACCCTTTGTCTGGCTTTTCTTACGGTGCTGTTCTGCCAGGCACAGGTTGCCCTTTTAAAGTTTAACAAGACCGGAGAATTCAAGATCGTTCAGTTCACTGACATTCACTTCCAGTATCACAACCCGGCATCGGCCATTGCTTTGAAGCGCATCAACGAAGTGCTTGATGCCGAACGTCCCGATTTAGTCGTATTTACGGGAGATGTGGTTTATGCCGCACCGGCAGATACGGCGATGCGCACGGTGCTTGCCTGTGCCTCTTCCCGTAAGATTCCGTTTGTGGTGACTTTCGGCAACCACGATAATGAGCAGGGAAAGACGCGTGCTGAATTGTACGACATCATTCGCACGATGCCTTATAATATCCAGCCCGACCGTGGAGCAGTAGAGTCTCCCGACTATGTTCTTACAGTGAAGTCTTCGGATGGCAAGAAAGATGCGTCCGTACTTTATTGCCTCGATTCTCACTCTTACTCCAAACTGCCGGATGTGAAGGGCTACGACTGGCTTACTTTTGACCAGGTGAACTGGTATCGCCAGCAAAGTGCAGCTTTCACCGCAAAGAATAATGGGAAGCCTTTGCCTGCTTTGGCATTTTTCCATATCCCCCTGCCCGAATATAACCAGGCCGCTTCCGATGAAACCGCAATCCTTTATGGTACGCGGATGGAGAAAGCCTGTGCCCCTGCCATCAATACCGGTATGTTTGCCGCAATGAAAGAAGCCGGTGATGTGATGGGAACTTTTGTCGGACACGACCATGATAATGATTATTCAGTCATGTGGAAAGGTGTCGTGCTGGCTTACGGTCGTTTCACGGGTGGGAATACGGAATACAACCATCTCTCTAACGGTGCCCGCGTGATTGTGCTGAAAGAGGGAGAACGTACCTTTACCTCGTGGATACATCTGAAAGGCGGTGAGATTATTGATAAAACCGTTTATCCGGATAGCTATGTGAAGGATGATTGGCGCAAACGCCCGTTGGTGACGGAGTAATAGGAGAATGTATATGTCTTATCCTGGATTTAATTACAATTTTGTACAGTCGATAAATACAGGATAGGACGGTATACCCTCATCTGCTAAAGGTATAGTATTATACTTCATTTTAAACAAAAAGTTACTGGAATGCCTCTTTTGCTGACAGAAGCTTTTTCTGAAATCCCCGAAATAGAATCTGGATGCATAATATACGGAATATAAATACACGGTTTCTGCATGAAAAGTCAGGATATATAATACTTATGCAGAGGAACAATACTTCTTTCATGCAGGAACAATACTTCTTTCGTGCAGGAACTATAGATCTGACGCGCACAATCTATATATGGGACGCACACGGTCTATATATCGGAGACACACGGTCTATATATAGTGGACAGACCATCTGTTTTCAGTAAACAGACCGTCTGTTTTTCTTTTATTAGAGTTGTATATATTTGTGTATTGCGTTATCTGTCAGTAGAATGCCGTTTTTCGTTCGTTTCTTTTCGTTCTTCCCTGCCATCGGACGGAAATATCGCATTCTCGTTATGCATAAAATGCAAAGTGTCAAAATTGAAAAGAAATGAAGCAAATGCTAATTGATATTTTAGACACGGATTACACTGTTGTAGTATATAAAACAACAGTGTAATCCGTGTCTAAATATATTCAGAACTGTACAGTAATGAGTTTTCACCACAGAGTAACACAGAGTCTCACGGAGTTCTATTCTTTTGATTTCAAATTGATTAAACTCTGTGATACCCTGTGTTACTCTGTGGTGAATTAATTCATAACCCTACAGAAATAAACAATCCTTCTCCTTTTTTTTAATCTTCCTGCTCCGCAGACGTAACCTGTTTCCCGTTTACCTCCACATTCTCAAGCACCAGATTCACCACATTATCCATCTGTATGGCTTTCGGTGCCTGTTTCACCTTTATATTCCGCAGGGTGATATTATACAGTTTCGCTTCCGGCAAACCGTTTGCCATGAGTGCTACACTGTCCACGCGATTACACGTGACGTCCTCTATGCAAATATTCCGGAAAACCGTAGGATGGTTTCCGCCTCTGTAACCGTGGTAGTTTGTGCGGAAGTTGATAACTCCCCATAGGCATACGTCCGCTTCTATCCGGCGCATATTCAGATTCTCGAAGTAACCGCCTCTGTCCAGATTCGACTTGAAGTAGATACCGTTGCGGCAACTGTCTATCTTGCAATCCTCGATAAAGATATTCCGCACGCCGCCGGACATCTCGCTGCCGATAGTGATAGCCCACCGGGCGAAGTGGCAATTGCGGATAATCACATTTTCCGTAGCCTGACCGATGCGCCAGCCGTCCTGGTCGCGACCCGACTTAATGGCAATGCCGTCATCCCCTACATTGAAGTCCATGTTTTCAATCAGCACGTTGGTACTCGATTCCGGATCGCAACCATCGTTATTGTAGTTATTACTGTCTATATATACATTGCGTACAGTCACATTGTCGCAGAAGACAGGGTGGATAATCCAGAAGGGAGAGTCGTATATCTGCACGTCTTCTACCAGCACATTCTTGCAGCCGTAGAACTGTATCATGCAGGGACGCAGATAATATCCTTCGCCGAACACTCGTTCGTATACCGGAATGGAGTCGATCCCCATCTGGCGCAACCGGTCGAGAGCCGGCCCTTGCAGTGCATGCCAGCCGTTGAAGGTAACCGCACCGTTGCCGTCGATTGTACCTTTTCCGGTTAGCGCGACATTGGTGCATTGGTAGGCATAGATGAAAGGGGAGTAGTTGAAACATTCCGTTCCTTCCCATTTGGTCAATACCATGGGCAGGTAATCGGAGGCTACGGTAGAGAATTCCAGTCGCGCTCCCTCTGCGATGTGCAGGTTTACGTTGCTTTTCAATAAGATGGAACCTTTGCTGAAATAGTGTCCGGCAGGGATGAGAACTGTGCCGCCTCCGTTTGTATTACATTGGTTGATGGCTTCCAGGATGGCGTGCCGGCTGTCGTAAGCCGTGTCATCCTTTGCTCCGTACTTTGTTACGTCATAAACGCTGTCGGGAAAAGTGGGCGGAACGATGTTCTTCAGTATTCCGGGTACCTTTGCCCATTCACCCGTTTCTTTGCCGGTGGTCTTGGTACTGTTGCATGCCGTCCACAAGATGGGGAGGAGGCAAGCGAATAGAACTAATTTCTTCATGGTATTGAGTTTATATAAATGTGCGGAACAAAAATACCTGTTTCCACCGGAAGTATATAGGTGAAATTGATTTTTAGGTTGGAGATTTTGATATTATCCCCGCTTCATGCGTTAAATGAGTGATAAATTCATTAGTTTTGTCGGAAGAAAATAGATTGATCATGGATAAGATAAGAACCGGATTAGCTGCTTTCGGAATGTCGGGACAGGTGTTTCATGCCCCTTTTATTTCCACTAATCCTCATTTTGAACTGACTGCTGTTGTAGAACGCAGTAAGGAATTGTCGCGGGCCAAGTATCCGCAATCCCGCATTGTGCGTAGTTTCGATGAACTGATCAGTATGGACGAACTGGATCTGGTGGTGGTGAATACTCCGGACAGTTCCCACTACGAATATGCCCGCCGTGCCCTCGAAGCAGGCAAACACGTGATTGTAGAAAAACCTTTCACCACAACCGTAGAAGAAGGGAATGAACTGGTGACTCTTGCCGAGGAGAAGGGACTCGCTCTGAGTGTTTATCAGAATCGCAGGTGGGACTGTGACTTTCTGACGGTGAAGGAGATTCTGGCTAAAGGATTTTTAGGCCGTCTGGTAGAATTTGAATCGACCTTTCCCCGCTACCGGAACTTTATCAAACCGAACACCTGGAAAGAAACCGGGGAGAATGGCGGCGGACTGACTTATAATCTGGGTGCCCACGTCATAGACCAGGCTGTGCAGTTGTTCGGTATGCCCGAAGCCGTATTTGCTGATATCGCCACATTGCGTACAGGAGGCAAGGTGGATGATTACTTCATTATCCACTTGCTGAAACCGGCAAAAGCCCCTGAAGTAAGAATCACTCTGAAGGCCAGCTACCTGATGTGTGAAAACGAACCGCGCTTTGTGCTTCATGGCACGGAAGGTTCTTTCGTGAAATACGGCCTCGACCCCCAGGAGGCGGATTTGACTAAAGGCTTGCTGCCAACTGTTCCGCATTGGGGGGAAGAAGACCGATCCCAGTGGGGAATACTCCATACGGAGAAAGACGGTAAAGTCGTGCGTGAATCCTATCCGACCCTCCCCGGAAACTATGCTGCTTTTTATGAGAACATCTATCAGCATATCCGTCAGGGGGAACCTTTGCAAAGTGACGCCCGTGGGGTGGTTGGTATCATCCGTTTGATTGAGGCGGCATGGGAAAGCAGCCGGACCCGAAGTGTGGTCACATTATAGTCTGTAGAGCGTATGGATAGAAAGGTAGTTGTTCTTTCCGTTGCCGGTTCCGACTGTTCTGCCGGTGCAGGTATACAGGCGGATATAAAGACCATATCGGCATTGGACGGATATGCGGCGACGGCTATAACCGCTGTTACGGTGCAGAATACACTGGGCGTACAGAGCGTCCATCCTGTTTCCGCCGAGTTGGTAGGCCGGCAAATGCAGGCTGTGATGGAAGATCTTCAACCGGATGCCATTAAGATAGGTATGACCGGAAATGTGATGATTGTTGATGAGATTGTGCGTGTGTTGCGCCAATACTCTCCGCGCCGGGTGGTTTTCGACCCGGTAATGGTTTCTACCAGCGGTCATAAACTTATGACGGATGAGGCGGTGGAAGCTATTTGCACCCGTTTGCTTCCGGTAGTCTCCCTTGTAACCCCCAATCTGAATGAGGCGGAAGTGTTGTTGCGACAGCCGGTTCATACGGTGGATGATATGGAATGTGCAGCACATCTGATTTACGAGAAATATCAGTGCGCTTGCCTGGTCAAAGGAGGGCATCTGGATGGGAATGAGATGTGCGATGTATTTTATGATGGCCGCGAACTCCACCTCTTTGTTGCCGGACGCATCCATACCGGAAATCTGCACGGCACGGGATGTACTCTTTCATCGGCTATTGCGACTTGTCTGGCACAGGGTTTCCCGATGTATGAGGCTGTGGAGCTGGCCAAGACTTATATAACTAAGGTCATTGAAGCCGGAAAAGATTTGCATATCGGGCATGGAAACGGCCCTTTGTGGCATTTCCCGTCTCTGGTGAATCCGATGAATCCTGCCGGGGAAGAATAAAAGTATGAAACTGATTGTCATTACATCTCCGGCTTTTATTCCGGATGAGGCGCAAATCATCGCCGGTCTTTTCTGTGCCGGACTGGACTTGCTGCACTTGCGTAAGCCGGATGCTACGGTGCATGAAGTCAGGCGTCTTTTGTGTGAGATTCCTGTGGAATGCAGGAAACGGATTGTCATCCATGACTTCTTTTCGCTGCAAGACGAATTTTCTTTGGGAGGAATTCATTTGAACTCCCGCCATACGGAAGCACCCGAAGGGTATCAGGGATTACTGAGCCGCGCCTGCCATAGTCTGGAAGAGGTGGAGGCTACAGTTGCCCGTTTCGATTATGTATTGATGAGCCCTGTCTATGATAGTATTTCCAAGCAGGGATACCGTTCGGGATATTCGCAGGAAGCTTTGCGGCAGGCACAGGCGGAAGGGATTATTAATGAAAAAGTCATTGCCTTGGGCGGAATAAGTGAATCGAATCTTTCAGAAATAAAGTCATTGGGTTTTGGCGGTGCCGCCTTGTTGGGAGATATATGGAACCGCTATCGGACATGGAATGATGCGGAAGAAGCCCTTTCACACTTCCGGAAACTGCGGGAACGTGCCGGATAATGTTTTACTGAAAAAATAACAAGCGAATGAACCTCTGCCCCTAAAGTGCCTTACACCGCACTGTAGGGGCGAATAATCATTCGCCCGACCATATACAAGTAAAGGTAGTCTGCAAGAAATTATTTCTTCAGTTTCGCAATAATCTCATCAGCAACCTTCTTTCCGGACATCAACATTCCGCCGAAGATCGGTCCCATGCGCGGAGTACCCGAAACGGCAGATGCAGCCATACCACAAACATACAATCCCGGATAGATTTCTTTCGTTCCATTTACTACTTCATCCTCTCCGGCAACTACGTCCAGTGAGCGTTCGCCAATCACTCCACCCGTTTCTGTTGCCAGACGGATGCCATTTTTGCGGGCTACGGTGGCGGCAATTTCACTGTCATGTCCGGTGCCGTCCACTACTACTTTGGCAAGGATGTTCAGCGGGTCTACGTGCATACCTTCGCGCAATACGGGAGTCCAGTTTACCACAACTCCGTTCACAGTATTATTCTTGAATATGACGTCTTCCACAGAATAGCAATTGAAGATTGTGGCACCCGCATGAACTGCCTGATAAAGCAGTGCGGAAGTACTCTCTACCGAGTCCATCACATACAGTCCGTCTTCATACTTCTCGTGGTTGATATTGAACTCTTTTACAATGTCAATCGCTTCTTCCTGGATGACAATCTGGTTGAACATCATGGCACCGCCCCACATACCGCCGCCGGGAGCCAGCTTACGGTCGAACTGCGCAACTTTCAATCCGGCCTTTGCCAGATAATAAGCGGCTACTATGCCCGAAGGACCACCACCGACAATGGCTACGTCCAAGTCAAGGTTTCTTTCTAATTTTTCGAAATAGGTACTGATGATACCTTTAGATACTTTAGTCTCAATCATAATATAATATGTTTAAAAAATGTCATCTGTTCGTTTCTTCTCTTTCCGCATCATAATCACAATCCCTCAACTGTTGGCTGATGCGCATGGCACAGAAGTTAGGTCCGCACATGGTGCAATACTTTCCATTCAGGTGATTGGCTTCCTTATAATATTGGAGTGCCCGTTCCGGATCAAGGCTCAGATTGAACTGGTCTTTCCAGCGGAATTCATAACGTGCCTTACTCAAAGCATCGTCGCGGACTTCCGCTCCCGGATGACCTTTGGCAAGATCAGCGGCATGTGCGGCAATCTTATAAGTGACTACACCTACACGTACATCTTCTTTTTGTGGCAAGGCGAGGTGCTCTTTCGGAGTCACATAACAAAGCATCGCTGTTCCGTACCAACCGATTTGTGCTGCTCCGATGGCACTTGTGATATGGTCGTAGCCCGGTGCAACGTCCGTCACCAACGGGCCGAGCGTATAGAATGGCGCACCGTGGCACTTCTCTATCTGGCGGTCCATATTCTCTTTGATTTTATGCATCGGCACGTGTCCCGGTCCTTCGATGAATGCCTGTACATTCTTGGCCCAGGCACGTTCCACGAGTTCTCCCATTGTGTCCAGTTCGGCAAATTGTGCCCGGTCGTTGGCATCCCGTATAGCTCCCGGACGCAGGCCGTCACCCAGTGACAGGGCTACATCGTATTGTGCACATATATCGCAGATATCATCGAAATGCTCATAAAGGAAACTCTCTTTCTGATGCACTTTACACCACTGCGAAATGATACTTCCACCCCGGCTCACCATACCGCAAAGACGTTTGTTGGCGAAATGTATATTCTTCAGACGGATGCCGCAGTGGATAGTAAAGTAATCCACTCCCTGCTCGCATTGTTCGATAAGTGTATCGCGGAACAATTCCCAGGTCAGGTCCTCGGCTTTTCCGCGCACCTTCTCCATGGCCTGATACATGGGAACCGTGCCCACAGGAACGGGACAGTTGCGAATGATCCATTCACGCGTTTCGTGAATGTTCTCTCCAGTGGACAAGTCCATCAGTGTGTCGCCTCCCCATTTGCAACTCCACACGGCCTTTTCCACTTCCTCTTCGATAGTGGAAGAAGTGGCGGAGTTCCCGATATTCGTATTTATCTTGACGAGGAATTTGGAACCGATAATCATAGGCTCTGCTTCGGGGTGGTTGATATTGGCGGGCAGTGCGGCGCGTCCTGCTGCAATCTCATCCCGCACAAACTCCGGCGTGATGTAGGTATCTATGCCCAACTCCTTGCAGTTCATGTTTTCGCGAATGGCAACGTATTCCATTTCCGGGGTGACAATGCCTTGTTTAGCGTAGTACATTTGCGTCACCTGCTTGCCCGCTTTGGCACGGTAGGGCAGGGTGATATGTTCAAAGCGGAGGGAGTCGAGACTTGTGTCCGTCAGACGCATTTTGCCGTATTCGGAACTGATTTCCGGAAGCCGTTCCACTTCCCTTTCCTGTATCCACGGTTCGCGGAGGCGGGGCAGACCTTTCTTTAAGTCCACTTTCTGGTTCGGGTCACTGTATGCTCCGCTTGTGTCGTAGATGTACACGGGAGCATTTTCCGTGATGATTTTCTTCCCGTTCTCCACTACTACGGTAGGGGTCAGATTCACTTTTCTCATACCTACTTTGAGGAAAGGGAAAAGTTCGCCTTGCATGTAGACTTTCTCGGAATCGGGATAGGTGAATTTTGTTTTATCTTCCATGGTTCAATAATTGATTGCTATTCGGTCAGTTGTATGATTGTCTCCATCTCACGCACCGGATTTCCGGCTTTCAGGATTCCACCGCTCAGTGCTATCCCGCTTAGTCCTACGGCTTTCAATGCCGGAATATCTTCACGAGTAATTCCGCCAATGCCGACGACGGGAATTGAAAGACCTTCTTCTTTCATCCGCGCCAGGATGGAGCAATAGCCGTCCAGTCCCAGGATGGGTGATAACTTCTGCTTGGTGGTGGTGAAACGGAAAGGGCCGCAGCCAATGTAGTCCGCGCCATCGGCAGCATGTTGCCTGATGTCCTCAAAAGTATTGGCGGTTCCGCCAATGATGAAACCTTTGCCCAGTCTCTCCCTTGCTTCTTTTATCGGCATATCCAATTTTCCTAAATGGACACCGTCCGCACCAATCTGTTTCACCAGGTCTACGTGGTCATCAACGATGAAGGTAGCCCCGTATTGGCGGCAGAGGTCCTGTACGCATATGGCTGTGGCTTTCAGTTCATCTTCGAAAGCGTCTTTCATCCGAAGCTGTACCCAGCGGCAACCCCCTTCGAGGGCGATACGTGCGGAGTCCAAGTATGAGATGGATGCCGTAAAATGCGTAATGAATTGTACGTCAAACATTCAAACTCTGAATTTTTAGAGGTTCTACTTACAGAAAGGGATAGTAGTATAAACGAATAGTAGAATATAGAAAGAAAATTCCCTTCGACGGTACTAACCGTATCAGGTTCATTGGGTATAATCTCAGCTATTTTTATAGCACCCCCTTTTCTGCCAACAAAGAAAAGACGAATGTTTTTAAAGGGAAAGATAACGGCTTATCTTTTAAGCTTATTTAAACTTAACATAATTGAGGCGGGTGTACTGCTTGTTTCCCGAAGTGTAAGTGCGTGCGATGCGTGCCGAAGCAATGTATACCGTTTCTCCCGGCTGGAAAGCATGTTCCGTACCCGGCAGTTGGCACGACTCTCGGCTTGCTGTGCGGGCACTTGTCCGGAAAGTGACGAGGTTACCGATAGAATCTTCCAGCGTAAGTATCTGCCGAACGTAGAAATAAGGGGTATTTCCTTTTACGATGGTCTTGTAAGGATCGTCTTCCAGTCGTACACGGAGCACTTTCAGGGTCAGGTCTTCCACTTTTTCCCCTTCCTTCCCCAGAAAACGGCTGGTGGAGTACTTCTGATGTACTTGCCGCTTCTGAATGTCGAGGTGGACGGAGTGATATATCTGTGCTATCTGTACGAAGCGTTCCTGTTTGGGGATGCGTGGGGTGAATTTGTAGGCAATCCAACTGATATATCCCGGGTCGATGCGGAAAATTTCGTGCAGGAAGTGCCCGTGATATTTACCGATAGAAATAATGTCGTCTCCTCTGCTCTGCATTCGTTTGGCATTGTACTCTACCAACAGCATACAGCGGGGAGAATAATAGCACAGACTGCTGGCGGCTCGCAGGCTTTCATTGATATCTTCGGAAAGGTCCTGAATGTAAAAGATGGACTGCCGTTCGGGCAGGGGCGAATAAATCCATAATGAATAGCGGGGATACTCGGGACGAGGCAACACAACAAGATAGGCACCAGCCTCTTTGTAAGAGGCTCTTCCCAAGTTGTATTCGTTTAGTTTCTTATACAACAGGTCTTGTTCAGCTTCGGGTATGCCCGGAATAATCGGATTTGCCATAATCTGACTTGTTTAATTCAAACATACGATTTTTCGGGCAAATAATCAAATTTTCGGAGGACAGATTTAAGTATGGGGATTTATAGTTTATATTTAATAAAATAGGATACTTGGAATGGGTTGTTGAGATATCGCCTTTGCAAAGTGAACGCTTTTCTTGCTTCATCCGCTTTTTTTATTTACGTATCGCACGCCCTTATTTGCTATAAAATGTTAAAACTATTTGTCGTAAAGCTAAATCCGACTCCGGATTTAGCTCTGTTGGGTGTTTATGCCTTGACTGTATTATTAACGCTGGCTCTACTTTTGAGTACTTTTTATCTGTTGAAACGTTATGCACCGGGCTTTCTAAAAATACTTACCGGTCGGAAAAGAGCCGCCTGTCGCTACCGTGTAATAGATTTTAGAATCTTACCATCAGTTCCAACACAATCTTATCTTGTTCAGACTCTTTGGTAATGCTGTTTTTAGCATAAAAGTATTTCTCGAAGTTCAGACGAAGGTCTGTGCGGAACGCTTTGCTGAGGCTGAAAGTGATACCACCGGTTACGCGATGCCGCTTATAGTCAGTAGTGGCTAAGGCACCGGTTCCTTCATCAATGGCTTTGCCGTCGCTTTGGCTGGTCATCATGTCATAGCGTGCCAGGAAAGACATTTTGTTGAATACTTTTTGCAGAGGCAAATCGTAGTTGATGAAACTGTTTATGGCATGCACATTATTGTAAGCATTGTCTGCGTATGTTTTGTACAGGTACTCCCCCTCAATGTGGAAGCGTCCGGATTCATAGAAAGCGCCGATGTCATAAGAGTTTATCCGTACATCTTGCGGCTGAATGCTCTGTATGCTTATAGCCAGATTCAGCTTCTTGGCAAACAGGAACTGTGCTTTGGCAGAATAGTTCACTTCTTTGTGCCATTCTTTTTGATTAGTCAGTCCCGAACCGTTGTAGAGACCGCCCTCTAAGGTTACAGGTATTCCTGTGCCGAATTTATATCCCAATGTAACACCAACGTCACGAACGTTACCAACCTGTTTCGCGATAAACGAACGGTTAGCGAAATATTGCTGATGTGGAGAGCGGTGGGCGTCGATTGTAAATGGTACTCGCATTTGTCCTGCGGTGACGGTCAGGTCTTTTATTGGGAAAAGGCGGGCGTAGGCATCCAGCATTTTGATTTGTCCTTCATCGGAGAGATCAATTTCCGCCTTATATGCTACTATGGGTAAGACGTTGCCCGTAATGCTGATACGTGCATTACGCACTTCGAAACGGCTGGCAGCCATTTCTGTCTGATACTCAAACTTAGTACGGATAGTACCGTGTATTTCCGGCAGGTAATCCTTCGTTTCTAACTCTTCTTTATCAATCTTCTTTCCGTCCTCGTTGCGGTACGGCGTCTGGGCGTTTGCTGCCAGTGACAGCAGGGTGATGAGCAGCATGAATACGCTTTTCTTCATAATTATTAGTTGTAGTCGATTAATTAATGGCGGCAAAGTTCAGACATGTGTGTTATGTTTTTGTGTCATGCATGTTTCGTTTTGATTACAATCATCTTTTTCTCTTCATTTCAGTGGCGATATTGTCCTTGAGAACCCATTTTCCTTCACTTTTATTAAAGGAGGTAACATAAACGAAAAAACGTGTTACGCAAATATGAAGAATCTCTCTGAAAAAAGCGTTCTTTTGTAACCGTTTCCAATTAGTGAGTGATATGCATAGAAAAATACATGAAATTGTAGATGAATAGATATACAATGAAAAACCTTTTAAATAATTATCAGATGAAACATTTATTCAAATTTTCCCTTTGCGCGTTGGCATTTGCCATGAGCGCAAATAACGGGTTCGCACAAAGCGGCGAAACAGGACTGAAGGATGCTTATAAAGACTACTTCTCTATTGGCGTGGCTGTTAATATGTGTAATATCGCAAATCCCGAACAGATTGCCGTTAAGGCTGTGAACGATCTCAAGGCTGCCGGTTTCAAGGCTACGTCGTTCGTTTCTCCCGATACGACGCATGAATTCCTGACTTGGCGTAGAAGTTTGTATCACATGGCACAGTTGCTTTTCAAATAAGGATATGCCTTAAAAGATAAAAATAAAGACCCTCAAGAGTTGGATATGAACTGCACTCTTAAAGTTTTATGTCTAACTTTTGGGGGCAGTTCTTTCAACAATAAACTTTGTTTTAGTAGGAGCTATATTCTTTTTTTTCCTTATTTTTGCATTTATAATAAAATGCGGAAACCATACTAATGAAAAACAGAATCATATCTCTACTTCTTTTGCTATTTAGCACACTTCCGGCAACTGCCGAATATTTCCGTAATTTGGGCTTGCAAAATGGACTATCACAACCTTCGGTTTTGAGTATTGCCCAAGATGGATTGGGACGGATGTGGTTTGGAACGCAGGAAGGCATCAATATGTATGATGGAGAGCAAATCACTTATGTCAAAGGTGAAATTACAGATGCGGATGGGGAAAAACTTTGGATCGGTAATTATGTACCTTTCATTGTTCATGATATCGATGGCGATATTTTCTTCATAGCTGATAATAATTTGTTTGGCTATGACATTCATGCCTCCACATTTAAGCAATATACGACAGACAATGCTACTACCGCTTTGGCTGTCTATCAGAATGAAATATGGTATGCCCGGAAAGATTCTCTTTTCGCTTATGATTGCCGACAGCACACCGTCCGGTCGAAAGTGAAACTTCCTCCTTATACCGTAAACACGCTGGCAATTAGCGAAACCAATATATATGTCGGCATGATGGAAGGAATGTATATCATTCCCCAAAACACACTCCAACCATCCCGGTTTTTACTGGAAAATATAGATGTATATTGCATTTTCGAGAGTTCGGACGAAGAAGTGTGGATAGGCACTCGCATGCAAGGATTGTATCGGCTCAAGGATAATGTATTGCAAAAAGTTCCTTACGCACTTACCGGAAGTGCTGGAATCCGCAATATGCAGATACGTGCCTTTGTCGAGGATGATGAGCATAATATTTGGTTTGGAACTTTCGTTGGTTTACAAAAGTATGATGTCCGGAAGCAAACCTATACACTGATACAGATACCTCAGTATGTGGGGGGCTTAAATCATCCTTCCATTTTTTCTCTTTATACTGACCAACAAGGAACTATCTGGATAGGAAGTTTCTATGGAGGAGTGAACTATTTTACTCCCGACCGCAGTGGATTTGTACACTATGACTACCAGGCCGGAAATCTTTCCAACCTATATTATTCATATATTGGTGAGATGACGGCTGATAAACATGGAAATCTTTGGGTCAGTACTGACGGAGGAGGTTTAGGTTGCATAAATGAAAACTGGGAACTGGTACATCAATTTACGGCGGGGGGGGCGAACTCTATTCCGCATAACAATGTAAAGAGCATCTGCTATGACCGGGAGAATGACTACCTGTATATCGGAACCCACCTAGGAGGATTGTCACGTTATGATTTTCAGAAAAAAAGTTTTTATAATTATCTGGAACATCAGTTGGAAAATACTCCGGCTCCGCGCCATTTCATCTATCAGGTCAAGATGTGGAATGGTAAACTTTATCTTTCTTCCCGTGAAGGTGTTTTTCAACTCGATCCGGTGACTAATCACTTTACGTTTCTGTTCAAACCGGAGTCTTACTGTATAAATTTTGATATTGATGCAGAAGGGAACTTCTATGCTAACCAGGCAGACAGAGTTGTGATCGTCCCTCTTTCTGATGTTACTCAAAGAAGTACTCTCAAGCTGCAGGATATGGGCTATAAGGGCAGCATATCGCATGTGCGGGTGACAAAAGACGGTGCATATATCTGTACGTTAGGAAGCGGATTACTGTATTATGATCGGAATACCAGAAAAATGATTGTTTATAATACGGAGAACAGCACATTGCCCAGCAATTATTGCTACAATGTGAAACAGACTGCCAGCAATAAGTTTATCCTTACCGGAGACCGGGGAATCATACTTTTTGATCCGAAAGAGCAGTCATTTACCAGCTTGGGACAGAAAGAAGTCTATCTCAAGGCTCCGATCATCCGGGATTGCGGGATTTATGTCTCTTCGGACAATAAAATCTATATTGGAGACACAAAAGGGGTTACTCTTTTGGCAGAAGAAGAATTTCATACTTCCCAGGTAGAGATAAGTTCTCTTTATTTCTCTACTCTTCATGTTAACAATCGGTTGATAGAACCGTCGCCTGAAAATAAAATACTCACTGCAGCGCTTCCTTTTACGAAGAAGCTAATGCTGGATACTGAAGAAAATAATCTGCTTATCAAGTTTGCCCATTCTGATTATCAGAACAAATATGCGCAGCAAGGCTTTGAATATAAATTGGAAGGATTGGATAGAGTCTGGACATTTACTCCGACTCCGGAGGCCAGATATACAAACCTCGATCCGGGCGATTATACACTTTATGTACGTATGGCGTATGCTTCCGGTCAGCTTCCTATTCAATTGGCTATTCATATTGCCACTCCTTGGTATGCCACTTGGTGGGCATGGATATTCTATATGATTACAATTGTTTCGGGCATCACTTACTATGCCCGAAACCGATTCGCAAAACAGGCTTTGGCGCAATCGCTGGAAAAAGAGCGTATCGAAAAACAGCATATAGAAGAAATGAATCATGCCAAGCTGGTATTTTTTACTAATGTGAGTCACGAATTCCGTACTCCATTGACACTGATTGTCAGCCATATTGATACTTTGTTGCAAAATCAGCTGCTTCCTCCGCAAGTATACAACAAGATATTGAAAATAAAGCAGAGTGCACAGCAGATGACTAATTTGGTTTCTGAACTTTTAGACTTCAGACGATTTACCCAGAACCGCTTTATATTGCAAATAGAGAAGCGGGATATAGGGAAATTCCTGAAAGAGATATTTCTTTCGTTCAGTGACTTTGCACATCAACGTAACATTTGCTATGATTTTCAGTGCAATCCGGTGGAGATAGTGTGCTGGTTTGATGCTAAACAATTGGAGAAAGTGTTTTTTAATTTGCTTTCAAATGCCTTTAAATATACCCCTGACGGAGGGAAAATAGGTATGATAATTGCCACTGATAACGGTAATGTGAAGATACAGATTTGCGATACCGGTAGTGGCATCTCAGATTTGGATTCCGCCCGTATTTTCGACCGCTTTTATCAGGGCGGGAATCAGAAGGGAAACGAACAATCTCCAGGTACGGGCATCGGTTTGGCTTTGACCAAAAGCATCGTAGAAAAACATCATGGGGCAATTTCTGTAGAAAGTGAGGTAGGGAAGGGCAGCACTTTTACAATTACTTTATCGCTCAACATGAGTATCTATAAGGAAGACGAACATATTCAATTTGTTGATAGTGTATCTGATATGATGACTACTACAGGACCATTGTTAGGCGAGAAAATAGCCTCTTTTTATGAAGTGCCTGTACCGGAAGACTCACTATTGCAGGAAACGGCAAAAGAGAACGACAGGAAACTGTTGTTGGTGGAAGACAATAAAGAACTGCTGCAAATCTTGAAACAGCTTTTTGAACCTTTCTATCAAGTCTACTTGGCGAATAATGGAAAAGAAGGGCTTGCTCAAGCCTACGAGCATAAGCCGAGTCTGATTATATCGGATATTATGATGCCTGAAATGACTGGAATTGAAATGTGCCTGCAAATAAAGAATAATGTTGATTTGTGCCATATTCCTATTATTCTGCTTACTGCGCTCAACAATACGGAGCAGAGTATTGAGGGGTTGAATCGTGGGGCGGATGACTATATAAGCAAACCTTTCAATGCACAGTTGCTTTTGGCAAGAGCTAATAATCTGGTAAGGAACAGATTGCTGATACAACATCAGTTTCGTAAGAAACCTCTGTCGGAAATAGATTTGACCAGCATCAATCCGCTGGATCAGGAGATGTTGCGCAAAACGTCACAAATTATCGAGGAACATATTGACGATCCTGATTTTGATATACCGGAATTATGTAAGGAAGTTGGTATAGGTCGTTCTTTGCTGTATTCCAAATTTAAAGCTTTGACGGGCATGACTCCTAATAACTTTGTACTCAATTACCGCTTGAAACATGCTGCAACTCTTCTTCGTCGATATTCTGATTTGCCGATTGCGGAGGTAAGCGATCGCTGTGGATTCAGTTCGCCAGTGTATTTCAGCCGTTGTTTCAAAAATCAGTACGGGTGTACGCCACAGAGTTATCAGAAAAGAAAAGATTCGGAGGTTTAGGCACGGATTACACGTAATTCGTGCCTAAGATAAATTCATAATCATTTAGAAATCTATAGGGTATCCGGCAGCTTGAGCGATTTTTATAGGTATCTCTGTGTTGTCTATACGCCCTTGAAACAGATCTGCTCCGGCTCCAATGGCAAATACTGGAACATAACCGGCTGAATGTCCTCCGCTGGTCCAGCCTACAAGAGCTATTTCATTGATGATACGTTTAGCTTCCGATGCTATCGGTTCGTCTTGTGCATATTCGCTCTTTTCCAGCTTCATCTCCTGATGCATCAGGCTTTTTTCATGAACCGTTTTCAATCGGGCTTCCTGCTCGGCAGTTAGTTCTATCTTATCCCAGAAACCGAAATTGTCTTTCAAGGCCTGTCGTATGGCTTCCCAGCTCACTTGATTGTTGGTCTTGGCGCGCATTTCGTTGACGATACGGGTGAAGCCGTTTTCGCTGACTTTTTGGTTTTTCAATACCTGTAGATTCAGGTCATAAGTGCCTGTGCCCAGTACAAAGCCACCAGTTTCGTGATCGGCAGTGACAACTATCAGTGTTTCATCCGGATGTTGCGAATAAAACTCATAAGCTATCTTGATGGCATTATCGAAGTCTATTATTTCATGAAATGTGGTTGCAGCATCATTGCTGTGGCAGGCCCAGTCAATTCTTCCCCCTTCTACCATCAGGAAAAAGCCTTTGGATAAATCTTTTGACAAGAAATTGATGGCGGAACGGGTGATGTCCTGAAGAGTCATATCTCCCTTTTTACGGTCGATTGCATAAGGAATGGCTACAAATTCACTTTTAGAGGCTTCTTCAGTTTGCAGTAGGAGCATCTTATCAGCTTTTTTGCTCTGTTTCAGATAATCTTTATAACCGCGTGCGATGGTATATCCGTTTTTGCCGGCCATCTCATATAAGTTGTCAGTCGTGGGATTGTTCTTGTCTGTTGCATCCCGGAAGTCGGAACCGGCATAGAAATCGAAGCCGGTCTTATATAAGTCTTTTCCGATCTCGTGATAAAGTGTACGCTTAGCGGCATGTGCGTAAAAGGCTCCGGGAGTTGCATGGTTGACGGTGACGCTGGTGGCAATGCCCACCCGGCAACCTTTATTCTTTGCCCATACAGCTACACTGCTAATTGGGGTTTCCTGATCCTTCAATACGCCAATTGCGCTGTTTTGGGTCTTACGGCCGGTAGCAAGTGCTGTACCTGCGGCAGCCGAGTCTGTAACCCTGTTTGTGGCAGAATTGGTAATTGCGACGGTAGAATAGGGGAACTGAGTAAATAGTAAAGGGGCAATTCCCATTTTCCCTTCCAGTTCTGCCCGATAGATTTCTGTACCTTGCACTTGGTTGACGCCCATTCCGTCGCCAATAAAGTAGAATACATATTTGGCTTGTTGCGCATAGCTCCAGCAGATGGATAAGACTAGCAAAAGTAATAAAGATGAAAGTTTTCTCATAATATTTATTTTTAGTGATTTGTTTGAATTCTTTTTATTTCTCGTTACGTAGTGAGTGATGTCCGTCGATTGGGAATGGTTTACCACTCCATGCTTTCTGGGAAGTCCACTCTGCTGCTTGATCGCTCCAGAAGGGATGGGTAACAGGCAGAGCTAATGGCATAAATACCAATGCAGTCATATAGAGACTACCATTATTGGTGTAGTAGTTAGCCAGTTCTGGCTGGTGTCCGGCAAAACCTAGCCTAAGGAAATTTTTATCATCGAAATTCCCTTCTATACTAAACATATTCCGCATGACTGTACTCAGTGCACTACGCACCTGCCCGTTACTTAGCTCTTCTGGTAATCCATATTTCCAGCTAGCTAATGCCAACGTCTGGAAAGCTCCCATACGATATATCACTGAACGTCCGAAGGCAGGATAAGTTCCTTCCGGTGAAATCAGGCGTTCGATGAAAACATTGAACCGTTGCATACGGCAAATAGCCAGTACAGTGCTGACGGGAGTCTGAAACTTTTTTGCTTTGCAAACTTCTAATATTTCCACATACATGGGATGAATGACATAAGAATTGTAATAATCTAAAGCAAATTCCGGCCCGTCTGAATACCAACCGTCACTTAAATACCACTCGTTGAGTTTGTTCACTGCCACAGTAAGTGCAAACCGGTCGGCTTCCTCGCCAATCGAGAGTAAAAAAGCTTCGGTCATGGCACGGAACAACAGCCAGTTATTGTAAGCTGGGCGGATGACACGCAATCCTTTGAAACATTGGATGTAACGTTGCCGGGTGGTTTCATCCAACAACTTCCAGGTGGCATCTGGCGCACGAAGAAAACTTTCGGCAATGTAGGCTGCGTCTACCAGAATTTGGGTTGGTCCTTCCCATAACAAGTAATCCGGGCTTTGGGGATCTACAGCATTCTTGTATGCTTGTAGTGCCCACTCCTGCAATTGGCGGCGTTGCTGCCCTTCGGCTGTATTATCTGCAGGTAGTGATAACCAGGGAGAGATGCCTGCCATTAGCCGTCCAAAGGCCTCCATGTAGGCTACGCGTTTATCACGTCCATCCCATGTGGGGCTAAGTTCCAACTGCATATTCTTTTGCAGTTCACCTTTACTCATGTTTTCCAAAATGGGTTGTGCTATCTTATAACAGAGGTCAGCCCATTGTTGTCTGTCACTTGGAGGTTCTTCCACTTTTCTTTTTGCAAATGTGTCTCCCAGAAGGCAGAAAGAAAAGACGGCTAAGAGGATAATTCTTGTTTTCATATATAATAATTGCTTTTAATGGTTTGTTTCTTTTTTGAAATATTATTGGTGCAATATTAGTGCTATTAAATAAAACTGGATTGTAGTTATTGTACGGAATATATATGATTATTGTCGAAGATGATTTTTACAAAGATGTGACATTGAAATAGGAATGACATGTATATCTATGAAAATTTTCCTGAATCCTATTAAAAATGTCCACGGATAATTTTCATTGTATCTTTGGACGATTTGGATAATGCCTATAAGGTGAAAAGGCGTAAACTTGCAGCGTTAATAACAACTAATTTTTAATACTTATGAAAAGAAAACTCAAGCATTGCAGCTCTCTCCCCAAAAGAATGGTATTGGGGGCATCGCTAGCTTTAATTGCTACCGGATCATTATGGGCGACAGGAGTCAGTTCAACGTCACTCCATACTGATATAGTAGAGAGTATCACACAACAAAAAACGATTAAAGGCAAAGTACTGGATGTACAGGGTGAATCGATTATCGGTGCTAATGTAATTATAAAAGGTACGAGCAATGGAGTCATTACAGATATTGATGGAAATTTCACGCTTGACAATGTACAGGTTGGCAGTGTTATTCAGATTTCTTATATTGGATATCTGACTAAAGAAATTAAGATTACCGGTAATATTACGGAACTGAAAATTGCTTTGACGGAAGATGCACAGTCGCTGGATGAAGTCGTAGTTGTAGGATATGGTTCTGAAAAGAAGGTAAATCTGACGGGCTCTGTCGCCAATATCAATATGGCAGAAATGAGCGAAAGTCGTCCGATTACAGATGTATCACAGGGATTGGCGGGTATGGCTGCCGGCGTGCAGGTTACTTCCAGTTCAAACAAACCGGGTGATAACACGGCGTCTATAATGATTCGTGGTCAAGGAACTCTGAATAATTCGGCGCCACTTGTCATTATTGATGGAGTAGAAGGTTCATTAAACAGCGTGCAACCTCAGGATATTGAGAATCTATCGGTTTTGAAAGATGCTGCATCAGCAGCTATTTATGGTTCGAGAGCTGCTAATGGTGTTATTTTGATTACTACACGCAGTGGCAAGCAGGGTAAGACGAAAGTTGATTACAATGGCTATCTCTCTTGGGAATCTGTAGGAAAAACCTTTGATTTAGTGTCTAACTATGCTGATTACATGGAATTGATTAATGAAGGTTTTTCCAATTCAAACTTGCCAACCAAATACTCGGATGATGCCATCAAATTGTGGCGTGCCAATGAAGGAAAAGATGCGTTGAAATATCCAAATACAAGTCTGATGGATGAGTTGTTTAAAACATCTTTGAGTAATAACCATAGTATTTCAATTAGCGGTGGTTCGGATAAAGTTAAGTTTTATACTTCTTTTGGCTTCCTGCACTCACCGGGGGTGATGGATAATTCTGGTTATAAAAAAACGCAAGCACGCGTTAATCTGGACATTGACGTAACTTCCTGGTTGAAGATCGGAACTAATATTAATGGATATGTATCTTTTACGGAGCAGGGTACGAATAAGATGGAAGATGTTTTCACTTACGCTGCCGCTACTTCTCCGGGTATGGTGTTTCGCGCTCCTGATGGTCGGTTGGGTTCTGTGAATAATGACCAGGACGATGCTCAGAATGCAGCCAATAATCCTATTTATCGTTTATATAATACTGCGGGAGATATCCAAGAACGGTATGTGAAAAGCCGTTTTTACGGAACATTGATTCCTTTCAAAGGATTTACGCTGACTGGATCATTCAACTATATGCATCGTAATAAGACGGATGATTCTAAACCGGTATTTCTGGAGCAATGGAATTTCCTGAACGATGTGGTGGCTTCTACAGGCATTGGTAAAACTCACATCATGAACAGTGATTACAAATGGAATGATTATCTGATGGATGTGACTGCTGCTTATCAGAATAAGGTTTCCAAACTGGACTATAGCGTTATGGTGGGAGCCAGTCAGGAACTGTTTCGCTATAAGTGGTTCAAGACAACCAAGCAGGACTTACTGGATCCGGGACTGGGAGTGATTGATGGCGCCACCGGAGCTGCTTCGTCTTCAGGTAATACGGTGGAATGGGTGATGCGTTCTTACTTTAGTCGATTGAAATTGAACTGGGATAACAAGTATCTGTTTGAAGTGAATCTCCGTGCCGATGGTTCTTCCCGTTTTATAGAGGGTAACCGTTGGGGATATTTCCCTTCAGCTTCCGCTGCCTGGAGAATCAGTGAAGAACCTTTTGTGAAAGATTTCTCGGAGAAACTGACATTGAGTAATCTGAAACTACGCGCTTCGTATGGTGTGTTGGGTAACAATGCGTTGAGAAGCAAGAATGCAGATATTGAAGGTAATTATGATGCCCAATCTTTATATTCGGCATCCAACTATATCCTGAATAATAATATAGCTACCGGAGTGGCTATGCAGGCTATTCCCAATGGAAACCTGACTTGGGAAAAGACGAAAATCTTTAATGTAGGGGTGGATTTCGGTTTGGCAAATAACCGTTTTACCGGTACGGTCGAGTATTTTCACAAAAAGACGGAAGATATCTTGATCGACCTTCCGGCTCCGCTTGTGAACGGAAATGCAACTATCCCAAGACAAAATGCAGGTATAGTGGTGAACAAAGGTGTGGAAATTAGTTTGGGCTGGCAAGATAAGATAAAGGATTTCTCTTATTTCGTGAACGGTAATATCACTTTTATAAACAACAAGGTAACCAAGTTCAAGGGCAATGAAAGTGCTATTACTAATGCTGATATGATTAAAGAAGGTTATTCGATAAATGTTCAGTATGGCTATGTTGTTGACCGCATTGTGCAGACACAGCAGGATTTGGACTTTGTGCAGCAGTTAGTGGATAATACTCCGATTGATCCAAGTACAGGCAAGCCTAAAAAAACATTTCCCTCTAATCGTCCGGAACTGGGAGACTTGCTATATAAAGATTTGAATGGTGACGGTGTGATTAATGATGATGACCGCACGATTATCGGTAATGGAGCTACTCCGAAGTGTACTTTTGGTGTGAACCTGGGAGGGGCTTATAAAGGTTTCGATTTCTCTGTTCTCTTACAGGGAGTCACCGGGGTGGAAACTTATTGGCTGGATAATTATTTTCGTCCGGTTGTTCGCCACAGTTATCAGCTCAACAAGAAGATAGCAGATGGCCGTTGGTATGAAGGTATTCAGGGCTCAGCCCGCTATCCCCGCTTACTGGAATTCAGTGATAACAGGAATACATTGATTAGTGACTTCTGGATTCAGAACAGATCATTCCTTAAAATTAAGAATATCCAGTTAGGATACACCTTTACGAAAACGGCGTTCCCATCTCTGCCTATAGAGCGTGTGAGAATCTACGGTAGTTTAGAGAACTTCTTTACGTTTACCAAATATGATGGTCTGGACCCGGAAGTATCTGGCGTCGACTACCCTTCTATGAGACAGGCTGTTATTGGAGTTAATCTTTCATTTTAAATTGATGTTTTATGAAAAAGTATAGAATATTATTAGGTGCATTTGTTGCATCAATGTGCTTGGATAGTTGTTATGAGCTGGATAGGTATCCGGCTGACCAAATAAGCGATGGCATTTTCTGGCAGACGGAAACCCATGCCAAACAAGGAATGATGGGAGTATATGCGGCTCTTAGAGAAGATAATGCTTTTGGGATGAGATTTGCCTATGATTGTATGTCAGATATAGGTGTGGGGTATGATTCTCAGGGCTTTGGCCCGGTTATCTTAGGTACTTATAGTGATCGGCATGCCTTGGTGGAGGATAAATGGAAGTCACTTTATGACGGGGTGATGAGAGCCAATCTGGTGTTACAGAAGGTACCTGGGATAGAAAGTATGAGTGAAGAACTTAAAAGCCAGTATTTGGCAGAAGCCAGATTTTTGCGTGCCTTGTATTATTTTGAACTCTATAATTTCTATGGAGCACTGCCGCTGTATGACGAAAGTGTAAACTTGAGTACAGATTATAATGACTTAAAGAAGCCCAGAAGCTCTGAAGAGCAAGTCGTGCAGTTCATCCTTGCTGACTTGGATGCTGCCGTCAATAGTAATCTTCCTGTAAAGAGGATACAAGATGACTATGGGCGCGTGACATTGGGAGCCGCTTATGCGTTGCGTGGAAAAGTATATCTGTATACGAAAGAGTATGCAAAAGCCGCCAAGGACTTCGAGGAAATTATATTGGATCCGTCGGGCAGAGGATATAATTACTCTTTGTATGCTGATTATGCTAAGTTATTCACTCCGGAAGGCGATCAAAGCGATGAAATGATTTTCGCTATTCAGAACTCAGGAGGTGTAGGCAAGGATTATGGTATGCCAATGACTTTCTATATGGGCAGCCGTGCTACGTATGGCAGTTGCTGGAATGTGGTGCTACCGTCCGCTACGCTGGTGGGCATGTACGAGTATAAGGATGGCAAACCTTTTGATTGGGAAGAAGTTATTCCGGGATTCAGCAGTACGGACGTGAAGGACAAAACCTTTGTATCGGTACTTGCAGAAGGAGGTAAAACGGTTGCATCTTATCCCGAATACAAGGACAAGTTGCTTGAAATGTATCCGAAACGTGACCCGAGAATGAGTGAAACCATCATTATGCCTTATACCACTTATCCGGGATGGGTAAACAATCAGCCTAAGACTTGTGAGTTTATAATTGCCCGGAATATAGCTCCGAATGAAACAAATGGCTTCATTCGGTTGAGCCCTGCCAGAACAGAGTCGTATATTTTCCGGAAATTCGTACCCGAAGGCAATATGAATGGAGCGATAAATAATAGAGAACATACTCCTATTAACTTTCCGATACTCCGTCTGGCAGATGTGTTCCTAATGTATGCAGAGTGCAAGAATGAGTTGAATGACCAAGCTACGGCAGTAGAATATATTAATAAAGTGCGCCAACGCCCTTCTACCAATATGCCTGCTATTAACAGTGGTCCTGCATGGCTGAAAGCTTCTTCTAAAGAAGAGGTGTTGACACGCATCAAACACGAAAGAGCCGTTGAACTTATTGCAGAAGGACATCGTTGGTTCGATCTTCGTCGCTGGGGCATTGCCTTGGAAGTATTGCCGGGAGACGTATACGGAATAACCGGACGAAGACTGGTAACTCGCGTATTCACAGAGAAAGATTTGTTGTGGCCCGTACCGGGAGTGGAAATTGAAAGGAATCCGGATTTGAAACCTAATAATCCGGGATGGAATTAATAATTGAATTAAAAATACATGTTTATGAAAAAGTTAAAGATGTTATTGGGTTTATTACTAGGAACGATGATATTGACATCATGTTCTTCTGATTTATTGAATACTAACGTTGACGGCCCTATGACCAGAAGTATTCTTTCTACTGACGATTTTGGTCAAACAATGATTTTGGGAGCCCATAAGTGCAATGATATTGTTAAGTTACAGGATGCTGTCGATTATGGAATAAGCAATTTTGAAGTGGATATTCATGTTTCCAGAGAGAGTGGTACTCCTGTTTTGATGATTGGGCATGAATTGGAAACTTCAACAGGCCAAACTTTTGAGGAGTATATGGATGATCTTCTTGTAATGAAACCTGATTTTAATTTTTTATGGCTTGATTTTAAGGATTTGAGTACGGATGAGAATGAAGCGATTATTCGTGAAACCTTGTATCGCTTAGACAGCAAATATAATATAAAGCATCGTGTTTTGGTTGAAAGTCGTTATATTACGCATTTGACCTCATTTGCAAATGATGGATGGCATGTAAGTTTTTACTCTACCTGGAGTAGTCTGGTAGGAAAAACCGAACAAGAACAAAAGGAAATTTGTGATGGTTGGCTGAAATCTATGCAGGAAAATAATGTTGACGGAATAAGTTTTGATTCTGACGTCTATCAGGCTATGAAAACGAACTTTGAGAATGCGCAAGTCAATAACAGGCCTGTAAGACAATATTCGTGGAATTATAGAATCTATTATAATGAACCGGACATTTATGAAAAAATAAAGAAATACAGTCATTTGACCGTTCTTATAATAGGTTTTCCTAATGAAGAAATTCCGAAATTAATCATGGATGTACAATTTGCAGATAAGGGGATAGCTACTAATATGAATGAAGAAATTTCTTCTTTGCCCATTGTAGAAGGAACGACGAATGCCATAGAAACACGTTGGAATAGTTCGTATGAAAAATATGAGGCTGTTTTTGATGGAAGTAATTTCTTCTATATTCCTTATAGTAAAGAAGATGCTATTGGTAAGGCTATGAAAGGGATGTTTTCTATGGAAATCCTGTTTTCCCCTGATGGAGGAGTAAATCCATTCTCCTCAATGGAAAGCGGTGGATTGGGGTATGAAATTACCAGCGGTAATCAACTGGCATTTTATTATAGGGCAAATAATAAGTGGGTATTGCCAAATAATAATTTTCAGACTCCCATTCAATTAGGAAAAGATATTTATTACCATGCTGTTGTTACATACGATAAAACAACTTTCAGGATGTATATTAATGGTACTAAAGTGAAAGAAGTCAAGGTATCCGGCACATTTAATTTCCCAAAGAAAGACCAAGCACCTGATTATCTGTTAGGAATTGGTGGCGATTATCGTGATACGGCTACTCCTTCAATACAAAATCCTTTCATTGGAAAGATTGTATATGCTAAATTGTATAAAGGAGTATTGAGTAACTCAGATATAACCAATTGAATCAATAGGTTTTAGATAATGAGATTATAAATGTAGGAATTTCCTGATTGTATTCTCATACTGAACAAGTAGAAGAATCTGTAAGCATTCAAGTTTATGTATACAGATTCTTCGTTTTGTTTATAACTATAAAATAAATTACCATGAAAATGTTTATCAGACTATTTATATGCTTGTTTTTTCTGGGAGGCGGTGCATTAGCGCAGGATATTTCTCCTATCCTTAAATTTGGGCTGTTTGCCGATACACAGTATGCAGACTGCCCATCGGAAAATGCACGATTTTATAGGCAGGCATTGCAGAAACTGGATACTTGCATCAATTATTTCAATCAGCAGAATGTCCAGTTTACTATTAATCTGGGGGATATTATTGACAGGAAGAACAGTGATTTAAAAAAGATAATGTCCTCTCTCACTCATCTTAATAATGAGATTTATCATATTACGGGTAACCATGATTATAAAGAAGTGACAGATAATTCTGTTCTCTACCGACAGTTAAGTATGCCTTCTGAATATTATTCGTTCAAGAAGCAAAATTGGGTTTTCATCATGTTGAACACCAATGAAGTGTCAGCTTATGCTAATGTAACGGGAACTGAAAAAGAACAGGAATTGGCTGAGATGCTGGAGCAAATAAAACAAACCGGAGGAAAACAAGCCTACAGATGGAATGGAGGAATCAGCAGAAAGCAGATGAAATGGCTGGATGACTTGTTGGTAAAATGTGAAAGGAATCATAACAATGTGCTGATCTTTACACATCATCCGCTTTATCCGCAGAGTGAATTTACGGCTTTAAACAATATGGAAATTTTGAATACGATTTCGAAATATCCATGTGTAAAAGCTGTATTTTCAGGACATCATCATGCCGGGGCATTTGGATATTACAAAGGAATCCCGATGATTACCCAGGAAGGCATGATAGAGACGGAAACGCAAAATGCATACTCCACAGTAGAGATTACTCAAGATTCTATTCTTGTGAAAGGACGTGGGAGAGTGCCTTCGCGTTCATTCAAGTACTAGCATCTGCCTTATTGGAAAGATATTCAGACGACTTCTGTAAATACGGAAAATCCCCGAACTTCTTTTATGACGTATGCCAATCGTGCGCAGGCTATGACCGGGCGGTATGAAGAAAGCCCGTATTATAAACTTTTGATTGGTATTTGGAAATTCTATTATGTGGATTCCTATAAGGAGCTTCCGGCTGATATCGTGGATACTACGGCTACTGTGGTCGGATGGAAGAGGATCAAAGTTCCAGGGAACTGGGAGTTACAGGGTTATGGAGCTGCCATCTATACTAATCAGTGTTATGAGTTTCGATCAAGTAATCCGCAGCTGCCTCAATTGCCGGAAGAGAATCCGGTGGGTGTTTATCGTAAGGAGTTCACTCTACCAACCGATTGGGAAGGGCGTGATGTTTATTTGTATATTACAGGTGCCAAGTCAGGATGCTATGTGTATATAAACGGGTATGAAGTAGGTTATAACGAGGACTCTAAGAATCCGGTGGAATATCTGATTAATAGATATCTGAAATCAGGCGAAAATACACTTGTACTGAAAATATTTCGTTGGAGCACCGGCTCTTATATGGTGTTTTCCGTTTGGCCCTTGATTTAAAGAATCATAAGGACACTAATGCCAACCTGGCTATTGGGTATGAATTGATTGACCACTTAGGCAGAGTGGTTGTTACCGGAGAAAAAAATGTGTCTATGAAATCGAAAGGTATGGTAAGAGTTGATGCGTAAAGATTTTATGTTTATGACGAAGCCAATATCGAAAGTCACGGCATGCGCTATGATTTACGAAAAGGTGGTACATTGCTGCATTGATATGAAACAAATGGAAGTAGGCGGGTATGACAGTTGGGGAGCTATCCCCGATTCACAATATCTTATTCCTGCTAACCAAGAGTATCGGTGGGGAGTGACGATTGTGCCGATGTAATCTTTAGTTTGCCATAAGTTATTAACGCTTATGGCAAACTCCTTTTGTTTAAAGTAAATTTGTATATCCTATATAATTCCTTCCTCTTTCAATCCTTTTTCTTCTTCCAGAATTTCAGGTGTCAGTAGTTCTATGGGGAGGTAATCCGAGAGTCACTTGGCCCGGATGCTCGAATCCTTTGCTGGTCAAGGCAGTCTGAAAGGTACCGAATCCCCGTATGGTGACCGATTGTCAATTGGAATTTCCTTCCTTTCTGCACCGTTATAATAGACACAGAGACAATACTGTTTCTATACGATCCAATAAAAATGCACGTACATCACTATTACCTTTCCCCCATAAAAAGCTTGCATATCTACTGAAGCGTGACTACCTTTACTGCTCAAGATGCCATCTTGTGTTGTTTAAGATGGTATGTTGTGCTGAGCAAGATGCCATCTTGTGCAGCAAAGCAAAGGGGCTTCTGGTTCTCAAGGTAAGAAGTTGCAAGTGTCATGACCCTATGCTACTGACATTGAGAAGCATAGTTTCCTTTCCAAGTGGTATGAATCTTTTCACCACAGAGTACACAGAGTTTTTTTAGGCTTCTAATTCATAGTTAATTATAACATCTGTGCTCTCCGTGTCCTCTGTGGTGAAATAATTCTTTTTTCATCAGAAATGGATGAATTTCAACTTCTGATTTGCATTAAATATAAAAAAAGTCTTTGTAACTTTGTTGTTGATGGAAGTATCCATAAATATATTTTTGTAACAGTTATGAGTTTAAAAGATGGTTTGAAAGCTTGGGCAGCTCGTACGGTCGGCCTGTATCACAACTTGGCAATGACGGAAAAAGACTGTAATTTAGCATTTTATACCCAGACGAATCTGACAGAAGTAGAGAAGTATCCTGAATTGCTTGTCTTGGCAATCAATCCGGGATCAGGTGGTCCTTATTTTAGTGAATCTGGTAAAAACAATGGGCAGGTTGATAATAAGATTTGGAAAGAGTGGGGAATTAGGGATGGCCACATGGATGGAGACACTTTACTGAAAGGCAATGCTTTCTGGTGGGAACGGGAGAAATGGCATTTGTGGAAGAGGCTTCGGATCATATTGAGTCATTGGAAAGAACATGTGTCTTTGTTGGATGATGAGCATAGGTTTGTATTTACTAATATGATTCTGTTTAATACAAGTAAAGCAAAGGGACTTCCGAAAGTTGCTTTTGAAAAATGTCCTCAGAGCACCATTGAGCTCATCAAACTTTTACAGCCCCGGAGGATACTTTGTTTGGGGAGAAAAGATTGCTTTCAGCTACTGTGTAAGCATACAGGGGTACTCCCTACAGAACTGATCCCATCGGAACTTTCTTATGGAAGGTGGAATAATATTCCTGTCTATGGTATTCCCCACACCAGCAAACGTTATTCTTATGAGGAAATGAATCTTATCGGGAAATGTCTTGGTTATATGTTCGAACATGAAGGTGAGATGTTTACTTCGGATAATATTCAGAAACGCTTTATTACTGAAATAGAACAATGGAAAGGACGCAAATCAAATTCAAGTCTTTCGGCGAAACTTTCGGTGGAAGTGAGTAAAGGTATAACTTCAAGATTGCTGGAATTGGGCATAGAGAATTATGATACAAAACATCCGGAAAGATTTTTGCTTCCTGGAGATCTCAACTTGTCAGTAGCGAAACAAGGGTATGTTGCTATCCGGCATAAGAGTTATTCCCAACAATATACTAATGAGAGTACATATTACTATCAGCAAGAACTGATAGCATTACTTGAAAAATATCAATATGCCCCTTCTCGCGTGTGGTTAGGGCAAAAGTATTTTAAAAAGTATGGATATACCGTTCAAGAGGTGATTGATGGAATTGTGGGAGAGGTAAAGGAATTGTGTATGGAAATAAGTGTATTAGTTCGGCCACTTGTGTGAAGTCATGTGAAAAAGGTATGCCTTTTCTGTTTCTTCTGCCCGAAATCATCTATTTTTGTAAGCTAATTGAATGAACATCCTAAAATGAACAAACCTGAGAAGCGAGTATTGGTAGGCATGAGCGGCGGTATAGACAGTACCGCCACTTGTCTGATGTTGAAAGAACAGGGGTATGAGATAGTCGGACTAACCATGTGGGTGTGGGGAGATGAACCTGTGGAGGCGCGGCAACTTGCCGATAGCATGGGCATCGAACACCATGTGGCCGATGAGCGTGAGGCTTTCCGCAAAGTTATTGTGCAGAATTTTATTGATGAATATTGCCAGGGGCGGACACCCAATCCGTGCGTGATGTGTAATCCTACGTTTAAATTCCGCATACTTACAGAGTGGGCGGATAAGCTTGGTTGCGCATTTATCTCTACCGGACATTATAGCCGTTTGGAAGAAAAGAACGGGAATATATATATAGTGGCTGGAGATGACGATAAGAAAGACCAGTCCTATTTCCTCTGGCGACTGGGGCAGGATGTGCTGAGACGTTGTCTTTTTCCGCTGGGCACCTATACTAAGTTGCAAGTACGGGAGTATTTGCGCGAGAAAGGCTATCAGTTGAAGGCGGAAGAAGGGGAGAGCATGGAGGTATGTTTCATCAAGGGTGATTACCGGGACTTCCTGCGCGAACATTCCCCTGAAATAGACCGTGAAATCGGTCCCGGATGGTTTGTTAATTCCGAAGGGGTGAAGTTGGGCGAACATAAAGGTTTTCCTTATTATACCATCGGACAGCGGAAAGGCCTGGAAATAGCTTTGGGCAAACCGGTTTATGTGTTGAAGATAAATCCGCAGAAAAATACAGTGATGCTGGGCGATGCCGAACAACTACAGACTGAATATATGCTGGCCGAACAGGATAACATCATCGATGAACAGGAATTCTTCTCGGCTCCTGACTTGGCGGTACGTATCCGCTATCGTAGCAAGCCGATTCCCTGTACGGTGAAAAGGTTGGAAGACGGGCGGCTGTTTGTACATTTCTTGTCCGAAGCATCAGCTATTGCGCCCGGGCAGTCTGCCGTATTCTATATTGGAAGGCGGGTAGTGGGGGGCTCGTTCATTGCTTCACAACGCGGTATCGGGCTGGTTATTGCAGAAAATAAATAAGTAATTAAATAATAGAATGAGAAAATTGATTTCCCTTTTAGCTATTGTCCTGCTCGTAACAGGAGCATCGGCGCAGCAAGATACATTGAAGTATCGTATCAGCCTGAAAGACAAGGCTGCCACAGAGTATTCGTTGAAGCGGCCGGAAAAATTCTTGTCCGAAAAGGCAATTGAACGCCGTAAGAAACAGAATCTTCCGATTGACTCTACCGATCTTCCGGTTTGTCGTAAATATATAGATGAAATCCGTAAGCAGGGAGTTAATATCGTGGTGACCGGGAAATGGAATAACTTTGTAACGGTGTCCTGCAACGATACGACTTTGATTGACCGGATAGCAGCGTTGCCTTTCGTTCTTTCCACAGAAAAGGTCTGGATTTCTCCCGGTGCCGACAAGCCAACGATGTCTACCGAACGGGATTCTGTCATCAATCAGCCGACGATACATCCGGATAGCATTTACGGACGTGCCATCACTCAGATTCAACTGAGCAATGGGGATAAGCTTCATGAAGCTGGCTTCAAAGGGCAAGGTATGACGATTGCAGTTATTGATGCGGGCTTCCATAATGTGGATAAGATTACTGCCATGCAGAATATCCGTATTCTTGGTACGAAAGATTTTGTGAATCCTCAGGCGGATATCTTTGCCGAGAGCAGTCACGGTTTGTCTGTACTTTCCTGTATCGGTATGAACCAGCCCGATGTGATGACAGGTACGGCTCCCGGAGCCTCCTTCTGGCTGCTCCGTAGTGAAGATGAATATTCCGAGCATCTGGTAGAGCAGGACTATTGGGCTGCTGCCGTTGAATTTGCCGATAGCGTGGGAGTGGATGTGCTGAATACCTCTTTAGGATACTATGCGTTTGATGATAAATCGAAGAATTACAAATACCGTGACTTGGATGGGCACCATGCGTTGATGTCACGTCAGGCTTCGCTTATTGCAGATAAGGGAATGGTATTGGTGTGCAGTGCCGGAAATTCGGGTATGGGTTCCTGGAAGAAGATAACCCCTCCGGGAGATGCAGACAATGTATTGACGGTGGGTGCTGTTGATAAGAAGGCTGTGCTGGCTCCCTTCTCTTCTATCGGTAACACGGCTGATGGACGTGTGAAACCGGATGTTGTGGCTGTAGGCGCCGGATCTGACGTCATCCGTACGGATGGAAATCAGGGACGGGCAAATGGAACTTCTTTCTCTTCTCCTATCATGTGTGGCATGGTGGCTTGTTTGTGGCAGGCTTGTCCGAAACTGACGGCAAAAGAACTGGTGGAACTTGTGCGCCAAGCTGGTGATCGTGCGGCCTTCCCGGATAATATTTACGGATATGGAGTGCCTGATATGTGGAAAGCATATAATGATTATAAGTCAAAGAATTAAGACGAATCAGTGGTGAATTAGATTCATAACTGATAAGAAATGAAGCAAATGGCAGCCTAAGCCTGAAAGGCTTTCATCTTACAGCCCAGGGCATCGCCCTGGGAATGAATCGTCCCCCACAATCTTACGCCCTGTAAGGGCAAAAGCTGATGTGTGCTGTTATGCCCTTACAGGGCGCGGGGATAAACATTACTCAATTCCCAGGGCGTTGCCCTGGGCTGTAAGATGAAAGGCTTTCAGCCTTGAGCTGCGCAATAATCATCTGTTTTATTCATAACCGTGTAATAATGGAAACTTTATCTCTCTTAGAACTTAACGCCTTAGTGCGCCGTAGCCTGGAACAATGCTTGCCTGACGAATATTGGGTGCAGGCAGAGTTGAGCGATGTGCGCACCAATAGCACCGGGCACTGCTATCTGGAATTCATTCAGAAAGATTCTCGCAGCAGCGGTCTGGTAGCCAAAGCAAGGGGAACGATTTGGGCGAATGTATATCGCTTGTTGAAGCCTTACTTCGAGGAGGCTACGGGACAGGCTTTCGTTTCCGGCATCAAGGTGCTGGTACAGGTTACTGTCAGTTTCCATGAACTTTACGGCTATAGCCTTACAGTGCAGGATATTGATCCCACCTATACATTAGGGGATATGGCGCGCCGTCGTCGGGAAATTCTGAAACAGTTGGAAGAAGAAGGCGTACTGACTCTGAACAAAGAGTTGGAAATGCCCGACTTGCCGCAGCGTATTGCTGTGATTTCATCCCCCACGGCTGCCGGTTATGGTGACTTCTGCCATCAGTTGCAGAATAATCCCCGTGGTTTCTTCTTTTATACAGAATTGTTTCCTGCATTGATGCAGGGCGATCGTGTAGAGGAATCCGTATTATCTGCTTTGGATTTGATTCTGAACCGTCAGAAGGAATTTGATGCCGTAGTTATCATCCGTGGCGGAGGAGCCACTTCCGATCTGTCCGGTTTCGATACGTATCTGCTTGCTGCTGCCTGTGCCCAATTTCCACTGCCCATCATTACCGGAATAGGGCACGAGAGAGATGATACGGTGCTTGATTCCGTTGCGCATACCCGTGTGAAAACTCCGACAGCTGCCGCTGAATACCTGATTGACTGCATAGATATTGCCGCCGATAGCTTGGAAACCCTTGCCGGACGCTTGCACGAAAGCGTCCTTTCCCGTCTGGCGGAAGAACATCGTAAACTGAATTTATACAGGAATCGTATTCCCTCTGCCGTCGTTCGCCGTATCTCCGATGCCAAGTTGACTTTGTTGACTGCCCGGAGAGATATCTCCCAGGCTGTTACATCTTCCCTTTCACGCCAGCGTCATAGTCTGGAACTGTTGCAACAACGTCTGGTTGATGCATCACCCGAAAAAATGCTTGCCCGTGGTTATAGCATCACCCTGAAAGATGGAAAAGCCGTGAAAGATGCCGCTTCTCTCAGTGAGAATGATGAAATCCTCACCCGCTTCTACCGGGGCGCAGTAACCTCAACTATAAATCATAAATTATAAATCAAAAATATCCTTATGCCTACTCCAAAGAAAAAAGAAACTTACTCCCAAGCCATGGAGCGCCTGGAGAAGATTGTCCGCCAGATAGACAATAATGAGTTGGAAATTGATGCGCTTGCCGAAAAAATAAAGGAGGCGAATGAGATTATTGCGTTTTGCAGCGATAAATTGACCAAAGCCGATAAGGAAATTGAAAAATTACTGTCGGAGAAGCGAGAATGTGAAGAATAAAGAGTAAATTTGTTGCAGAATGTACGTAATGAGATTACTAATACTTTGAGATATGAAAGAAATAGATTGGTCAAATCTGTCATTCGGATACATGAAGACAGATTACAATGTGAGAATTAATTTCCGCGATGGCGCATGGGGAGAACTCGAAATCAGTAGTAGCGAACTTATCAATATGCACATGGCAGCTACCTGTCTGCATTATGGTCAGGAAGCGTTTGAAGGTCTGAAAGCTTTCCGTGGAAAAGATGGTAAGGTGCGCATCTTCCGTCTGGAAGAAAATGCAGCCCGTCTGCAATCCACTTGCCGTGGCATCATGATGGCGGAACTGCCGACAGAACGTTTCAAGGAAGCCGTGCTGAAAGCAGTGAAAATGAACGAACGTTTCATTCCGCCTTACGAAAGCGGTGCATCCCTTTATATCCGTCCGTTGCTGATTGGAACAGGTGCGCAGGTGGGCGTCCGTCCGTCCAGCGAATATATGTTCCTGATATTTGTAACTCCGGTAGGCCCGTACTTCAAAGGTGGCTTTGCTGCTACTCCTTATGTAATCACACGTAAGTACGACCGTGCAGCTCCACTCGGAACCGGTATCTATAAAGTTGGTGGTAACTATGCTGCCAGTTTGCGTGCCAGCCAGGAAGCTCATGCGGCAGGTTACTCCGCAGAATTCTATCTGGATGCAAAAGAAAAGAAATACATCGATGAATGTGGTGCTGCCAACTTCTTCGGAATCAAGGATAATACGTATATCACTCCTTTGTCCACTTCCATCCTGCCTTCTATCACGAACAAAAGCTTGATGCAGTTGGCCGAAGATATGGGCATGAAGGTCGAACGCCGTCCGATTGCGGAAGAAGAACTTACCACTTTCGAAGAAGCCGGTGCTTGCGGAACAGCCGCTGTAATCAGTCCGATTGAACGTATTGATGACCCTGAGAATGGACATTCATATGTGATAGCCAAAGACGGCAAACCGGGACCTATCTGCACGAAGTTGTACAACAAGCTGCGTGGCATCCAATATGGTGACGAGCCTGACACGCATGGCTGGGTAACCATTGTGGAATAACGCATGAGTAAAGGTAAGTTAGCGAAGTTTGCCGACATGGCAAGTTATCCGCACGTGTTCGAGTATCCCTATTCGGCAGTAGATAACGTGCCCTTTGAGATGAAAGGAAAATGGAACGAGTCATTCTTCGGGAATGACCGTCCCATTGTTTTGGAATTAGGTTGCGGACGTGGTGAGTACACCGTCGGTTTGGGGAAATTATTTCCTGACAAGAATTTTATCGGTGTAGACATCAAGGGTGCCCGTATGTGGTCGGGTGCTACGGAGTCGATGCAGGCCGGTATGAAGAATGTCGCTTTTCTGCGCACGAATATCGAAATCATCGACCGATTTTTTGCAGAGAATGAGGTGAGCGAAATATGGCTGACCTTCTCCGACCCGCAGATGAAGAAAGCAACCAAGCGTCTGACCTCCACTTATTTCATGGAGCGTTATCGTAAATTTCTGAAACCGGATGGCATCATTCATCTCAAGACAGATAGTAATTTCATGTTCACTTATACCCGCTACATGATTGAGGAAAATCACCTTCCGGTAGATGTGATGACAGAAGATCTGTATCACTCCGGTATGGCTGATGAGATTCTCAGTATCAAGACTTATTATGAACAACAGTGGTTGGACCGCGGGCTGAACATCAAGTATATCAAGTTTCATCTGCCGAAGGAAGGCGAACTGCATGAACCCGATGTGGAAATAGAGTTAGATGAATATCGCAGTTATAACCGCAGCAAGCGGAGTGGACTGCAAACTTCAAAATAACAATTTTAATAATGACACTTTATCCTAAACTTATTTTGGATGCACTGGCAACAGTGCGATATCCCGGCACTGGAAAGAACCTCGTGGAGGCAGAGATGGTTGCCGATAATTTGCGTATAGACGGGATGAAAGTCAGTTTCTCGCTGATATTCGAGAAGCCGACCGATCCTTTCATGAAATCTGTAGTAAAGGCAGCGGAAGCGGCTATTCATGCGTATGTCTCTAATGATGTAGAAGTTACTATCGCTACCGAAAGCAAACAGGCTGCACGGCCTGAACCGGGCAAGTTGCTGCCGCAAGTGAAGAATATTATTGGAATTTCTTCCGGTAAAGGAGGTGTGGGTAAATCAACGGTATCTGCTAACCTTGCGGTGTCTTTGGCAAAGTTGGGTTATAAGGTTGGTTTGCTCGATGCCGATATTTTCGGCCCGTCTATGCCGAAGATGTTCCAAGTGGAAGATGCACGCCCCTATGCAGAGAATATAGGTGGGCGTGATTTGATTATACCTGTTGAGAAGTATGGCATCAAACTGCTCTCTATCGGTTTTTTTGTAGATCCTGACCAGGCAACCCTATGGCGTGGCGGCATGGCAAGTAATGCCTTGAAGCAATTGATAGCGGATGCAAATTGGGGTGATCTCGATTATTTTCTTATCGACCTTCCTCCCGGTACAAGCGATATCCATTTGACAGTGGTTCAGACGCTCGCTTTGACGGGGGCTATCGTAGTCAGTACTCCGCAGGCCGTGGCATTGGCTGATGCCCGCAAAGGTATCAATATGTTTGTCAATGAAAAGGTTAATGTTCCTATTCTCGGCTTGGTAGAGAATATGGCTTGGTTTACGCCTGCTGAACTGCCGGAAAATAAATATTATATTTTCGGAAAAGAAGGTGCCAAGAAGCTGGCAGAGGAAATGAATGTGCCTTTATTAGGACAAATACCTATTGTACAAAGCATCTGTGAGAGTGGAGACAAAGGTACACCGGTAGCGCTTGATGAAAATACCGTGACCGGACGTGCATTCCTGCAATTAGCGGCAAGTGTGGTTCGCCAGGTAGACAAGCGGAATGTGGAAATGGCACCGACGGAAGTGGTGAAGATGCATAAATAAAAATTGGATTATCTGCATCCTGCCTCTGATGATAGGAAAACAATCAGGGGCAGGACTTGCAGGTAATCTTTTGTGTAAGAGAGAATTTATCTTGGATTATTGACTTACTGTAGCTTGAAATCGATGGGGAATGTATATTTCACATTGACAGCCTTTCCTCTCTGCATGCCCGGTTGCCATTTAGGCATGTTCGCAGTCACGCGGATTGCTTCTGCATCCAGTGAAGGATCTACACTCTTTGTTATTTTCGGATTTGTAACGTTGCCATTTGAGTCGATGATAATTTGTACAAGTACTCGTCCTTGTATTCCTGCCTTTTGTGCCGTTACAGGATATTTAATATTTCTGGACAGATAGCGCATCAGCCCTTCCATACCACCGGCAAATGAAGGCATTTGTTCTACGATTTCAAAAACCACATCTTCTTCTATTGGTGACTTTTCCTGGCTTGCATAACCTACCACGACAATTGACTCATCAATCTTCGGTACGGGTTTGAATTCTTCCTTCTTTTCATCATTTAAGCGGAACATGACGGGAACCGTATATTTCACCCGTACAGCTTTACCTTTTTGCATACCCGGTTTCCAGTTAGGCATTGTGCTGATAACGCGTACAGCTTCACCGTCCAACTCCGGATCTGCCCCACGAATAATCCCTATATGGGAGATACTTCCGTCTACATTTACAATAAATTGTACAGTAACGCGTCCCTGTGTACCATTCTTTTGCGCATTTACCGGATATCTGATGTTTTTCGATAAGAATTGCATCAAGCCAGGCATTCCACCATCCGGAAATTCAGGCATTTGTTCCACTACTTCGAATACGGGATTGTCCGGATCATTGGCGGGTGGATTTTGCCATTCCCTATTCATGACAATCTTCATGTTCGAATTATTCTCTTTGTCGATAGTCACGGTTACTACCATCATTTTTCCATCTTTATTCCAAAGCACCGCCATTTTTGCATTTTCGAATGCTTTGAAAGAAAAACTGCCGTCCTTTCCTGTGACATACGATTGGCCTTTTGGTAGGTCATAGCGGCGATCTACCAAAAACTCAGCACCTTCCACCGCTTTTCCGTCTTTATCCACTACTACTCCTTTGTAGCTTACAAGCTTGTCTTTTTCCTGTTGCGGTGCCGGTGTTTCCAGCGGTGCCGTTTCAGTAGCAACTTCCATATCCGGCGTCGTTGTTTTCGGCGTCAGATTTTCTTCCACAGCCTCTATGACGTCTTTGGCAACTTCTTTCGTGGTGCGTGCCACGGCTTCGATGTTGCTGATAATCATAAGTAAGGCTGCCAAGGGGAGGAACATAAGATACTTAGTTCTCCCTATTTCTCGGGTTCTCTTTTTGTTCATCATTTTGATGCGTTTTTTTAAAGGTAAAACATTGAAACTGTTATAGATAGTTGCTGCAGCCTTATGGTGGGATAATCCTAACAGATGATACTGATAGGCTTTAGAGTCATGCCCGGTTTCCAATACACGGTTGTCCGCCAAATATTCCAGATTGGTACGGATTTCACGTTTCATGAGCCAGGCAAAGGGATTGAACCAACAGAAAACACATATAGTCTCACTGATAAGTACATCTACCGAATGCCATTGGGTGGCGTGGGTTTTTTCATGAGTCAGTATTTCGCTTAGTTCATCTTCAGTGTGTGAGGCCGGATAAATGAATATCCAGTGAAAGAAAGAAAAAGGTCCGCCCGCTTGTCTGAGCAGATACACATTGGTGTCACCTATTCGCGTTTTCCGACAGCGGAAAGATAGCCGGATAATGCCAATGAGCTGTATGAGGAGGCGGATTGTTAATAAGCACACTACTCCCCAATAGACGAAACCGGCCGTTTGGAGCAGAAGAGTTTTCCAGTCGGCAGTGGCTTGTTCTGGTGTAAGAGTAATTTCCGGCAAGATAATGTCGGCGTACAAGTCTGCCATTGCTACCATAGGTTCCTGCTCTGTAATCCATGTCTGTATGTTCAACAACGGATAGACGGCAGAAACGGCAAAGAAACAAAGCAATGCCGCCCTGCGCCACGTGAAGAACGTGTCTTTATAGAAAAACAGCCGGTAGAACGCATAAAACAGCGCAATGGCTACATTTATTTTTAGAAAATAGGCCAACATATCAATTTATAATTTATGAATTATGTATTTCTATCATAAATCCTCACTCTTTTCCTTTTTCAATCATATCGATAATATCTTTCAAGTCATTGGTTGAAATCTTTTGTTCTTTGGCAAAGAAAGAAACCATTTCCTTGTAAGAGTTTTCAAAGTAATTACGCACAAATCCACTCATGAAAGTACGTTTGTACTCGCTTTCGCGAATGGCAGGCGTGTATTGGTACGTATTTCCTACTCGTGCGGCCGTAACATACTGTTTGCGCTCCAAGTTCTTTACAATGGAAGCTACCGTAGTGTAAGGAGGTACCGGATTGGGATATTTGGCAACAATGTCTTTTACGAAGCAACTGCCCAGTTCCCAAATGTAAATCATTGCTTCTTCTTCTTGTATAGTTAACTTTTCCATGGAAATAAAGTATTAAAATGAATTCAATGCAAAGCTACGAAAGTTTCGTAATAAAGCAATGAACAGCAAGTTAATTAGTGTGAAACAACCTTTAGGAGCTCCTCTTTCATCGTATTTACTCCGGGGAAACCCACTTGTCTGTATTTGACGTTTCCCTCCCGGTCGATAATTAGATAGGTAGGGACGCCTGAAATATTGAAGCTCTTACCCAGGTAATCCCATTGGGCGGCTGTCACCCGGTAGTGTTCACCGTGGATGTCGGGAATCATGTTTTCCCATGTCTTCAATGGAGAGGTTTCACCGGTGATGTACAAGTATACAATATCTTCGTCTTTCAATTCTTCCTTCATGGGAACCATTGCCTTATTGGCCATGCGGCATGGACCGCACCAGGTAGCCCAGAAGTCAACTAACAGTACTTTACCGCTGAACTTGCTGATGATGGAGGCGAAAAGATCTTCATTACTGACCTCTCCGGTTTCGTTTACCGTGAATCCGGTCTTTTTCTTATTGGCCTCGATTTTCGCTAACAATTGACTGTTGGCGGCAGTCAGCATCTCCTGATAAGCGATGGGCAGGGTATTTAGTACTGTCTTCTGTTCTTCCGTCAATGGAGTGAAGTTCTTGATACCTTGATAAAGAGGAATAGCCCGGGCAATATCGAAAAAGATACCGCTGTCTGTTCCCCATGATTTGGCAAATTCATCACTTTGGCGGTAGTAGCCGGTTATGATGTTTACGTATTGACTGGAGAAAGTTGCTTGCGGATTATTTAGCAGTGCAAAGTCTGCGTTGGGAATATAATCGGCCGGTACTTTCTGTGCAAGTTCCTGATAGTATTTCTGCGCTTCTTCCCGGGTCACCTGATTGGCGCTGATAGCAGCAGATGTCAGTGTGCTTGCTGCGAAGCGCAATAATCCGATTGTGGACAGTTTATTATTGGTGGTGAGCAGTTGGCGTGTTGCCTGACCGCATGGGAGTTTGTCTATTTCTGCTTGCGCTTCTGCAGAAAGTTCAAGTATCCGCTCTTTATACGCATCAATGCCTATTCCGGCGAAATTCTTTGTATTCTTATACACTTTTTCCTGTATGTTCGTATCAGGCATATCCTGATTCAGGTCTTGTACTATGGCAGCCAAGGGACCATTCACATAGATGACTTCTCCATAAGGCTTCTCGTCTTTATGGAACTTGGATTGGCGGCGGGAAATTTCGCGCAAGTTGATGTATACTTCGGTGGTTTGTCCCGGTTCCATAAAAATTTGGAGTGGCTTGCTGCCGGATATGTATATCGAACATGGCGTACTGTTTGTCAACGGCACTTCTTTGCTGAAACTTCCATCCGATTGAATGTCTATCTGATTTTCTGATAAGTCCCCTTTGGCGCTTTCCCATGCCACCAGAGTGATCGGGGTAGGCATACCGGGATAGAAATCCAGTAATTTGCCTTTCAATATGGCTTTGCCGTATCCGATGACCGGTTCCGGCAATTCAGCTTTGGCATCCGCTTTATGTATAATGGCTTCTTTCGGCAACATCAGTTTCGGCAGTTTTTTACCTTTCACCTGTATTCCCCAGATGCTGAATCCATTTTCTATATCAGCCCCCTCTGTGAAGTCAACAGAGGTTACAGAATCGGGGAGAGGAGGAAATACCAGTTGGAACTCAGCCTCGCCTGATTCCGGCATCCAGAATTCTTTGTCCGGTGTGATACCTATGCCTGAACGCAGTTGATAAGTCTCTCCATTATTATCTTTCAGGTAACTTCCCGAAGCGATTTTTATCCAGTTCTTAGGCCGATACTTGGCATAGATGTGTACTACAGTAGCCGTATCACTGATGTCGATCTGACTGACCTCGATAGAAGTGGTGTTACTGACAATGAACGGAGGTTGTTCAATCACTTTGTTTTTGGCTTGGACGGTGCAACAGAGGCACAGTAGCAAACAGCTGAGCAGAGAATAAAGTCGTTTCATAATATTGTAGTTTTCCTCCAAAGTTACGAATGTTTCGTAAACGATAGCTCTCTTGCTTGTTAATTGATGTGAAACTGTTGAGGAATGTTGTTTTTCAACGTACCTTTGAATCATCTTAATATCTATATCATCATGAGAACCAAAGCTTTTATTATGGGATTGTTGCTGGCTGCGTCAAGTCATGCCCAGATTCTTTATCACGATGCTTCCGCTTTTCCTCTTTTGGGTAAAGCGACGGAAGCTACTCTTACTCGTTATGAACGTCTTCCGGATTCTTTGGAGCACATTTCCCGTAAGCCTCTTTGGAATTTGGGACGAAACAGTGCCGGACTTGCTTTACGTTTCCGCTCTAATTCCACTTGCATTGCGGCAAAATGGGAGGTCAGGAACAATATGAGTATGAACCACATGACACCTACGGGTATCAAAGGACTCGACCTTTACTGCCTGCAAGACGGTAAGTGGATATTTGCCGGTAGCGGACGGCCGCAAGGCAAAGTGAATGAGGCAACCATTGTGAAAAACATGGACCCTGAGGAAAGGGAATATCTTCTATACCTTTCTTTATATGACGGTGTCACGTCTTTGGCTATCGGCGTAGATAGTCTTTCGACGCTTGACCGGCCGGCGGTTGATTTGCCGGTACGTAGGAAACCGGTTCTTTTTTATGGAACCAGTATTTTGCAGGGTGGTTGCGCTTCCCGTCCGGGCATGGCTCATACCAATATTCTTGAACGTTGGCTCAATCGTGAATGCATCAATTTGGGTTTTAGTGGCAATGCTTTACTCGATTTGGAGATAGCTGAAGTTGCGGCTTCGGTTGATGCTTCCATGTTTGTTCTTGACTTTTTGCCTAATGCTACGGTAGAGCAGATGAAAGAACGTGCGGAAAAGTTCTACTCAATCATTCGCGCTAAGCATCCCGATACTCCTGTTCTTTTTGTAGAAGATCCTATTTTCCCTCATTCCCGTTTTAATAAAAATATTGCGCGGGAAGTGGAAGCCAAGAATGAAACAATTGCAGCAATTTTCCAGTCGCTAAAGAAAAAAGGTGAAAAGAATATCTATTTTCTGTCTTCTAAAGATATGATCGGACATGATGGCGAAGCGACTGTTGATGGAGTTCATTTCACCGACTTGGGATTTATGCGTTATGCCGAAGTATTATATCCGTTGATTAAGAAACATATTACCCGTTGACGGAATTCATACAGTGACGCAGCCTTGCCATCGAAGTGGCACAGTCTTGCCATCGCTTTGGCACAGTCGTGCCATAGGCGTGGCAATGTTTTGCCACAGGCATGGCAATGTTGTGCCACGCCTATGGCAAAAGCAAGCAGCTTATTTATGACTCTTGCCTATTCTTATATTCCTTATACTTTTCAATCACGTGCTTCCGACTTTGGATTATCTGCCAGCGATATACCCAGCAGGTTGTCAGAAAATAGATGCCTGCCTGTATCCATAAAGCGCGGTATTCAAAGGCCACTTCGTTGAGCGTAGCCCCCATGCTATTGATACGTACGTAGCCATTGATGCCGAAAGTAGACGGGAAGATATAAGAAAAATATCTCCAGAAATCCGGCATTGCCGCACCCGGCCAGGAAATACCTGAAAGGAACAACAAAGGCACGGATGTGAAGACGAATATCAACATGCAGGTTTCCCGGTTGCGTATGGCAATCGAAGTTGTCATGGCAAAGAAAATGCAGGCAGCCAGATAGGGTAACAAAAAGAGACTTAACACACCCGGCTGACCTATCTGAATAAGATTGAACAAGCGAGGTACTACACAAAGTACGTAGACAGATACAAGGGTATACACCATAAAGTAACTCAAACCTTTGCCGAAAACGATACGTAACGTCCCGTTGTAATGACGGTTGATGGGCACCAGATCTTTGAACCGGTTGTGTTCGCGTGCAGTTCCGGCGGAAAGTCCGATACCGAGTAGCAATGTCTGCTGGATAATCAGTATCAGTACGGCAGGTATCAGAAATGCGGCAAAACCATTCGTCGGGTTGAAAAGAGTGACATCTTCATATCTTATCGGATATGCGGTGATTTCATCCTGGCGGTCGGTACTGTTGCCTGCACGCTGTATCTTAATGTCTGCATTCATGTCCAGTGATACACTCGTGTTCGTATTCAGCAGGGATTTATAGTACAGCAATCCGCTCATGTCGCAGAACAGGCTGACCTGAGTCTGTTTTCCCCGCGCAATGTCGTCACTGAATTCGGCAGGTATATAGATGATGCCATAAGCCAGACGGTCTTTCAGCATCAGTTTGGCTTCTTCCATGTCGGCACAATATGCCACAATCTTCACTTCCGGGCTGGCATCCACCTTACGCAGATATTCGCGGCTTAACGAACTGCGGGAATTATCTACCACAACGGCAGGTACTTCACGTATCGTTTCATTTGTATAGATGAAAGCATAAATCAGCGGATATACCAACGGGACAAGCACAAAGAAGATGAGCACGCCTTGATCGCGGAAGGTCGTGCGGAATTCCCGTACCCAGATATAGAATAAATCGTGGATACCTTGTACTACTTTCTGTTTGAACGTCAGATGTTTCATTAGGGCACGTATTTATAGTAAACCAACGCTCCCTTAAGCCGATGTACAATGAGGAAAGGAAGCATCATGAAAATGAGCAATGCCACGTAGTTTATCCATGAATAGATCATCGGATAGCCATTCAGCGCCTGATCTACATAAATCAGGAAATAGTGGCGTAACGGGAACAGATTGGCCAACCCTTGCAGTACGGGATGCATGGCCATAGCGGGGAACGAGAGTCCGCACATGGAGAACGAAAGCACTCCCCAGAGTGACGCGAAACTCAGTCCCAGGCGTAGGGTGGGCAAAGTTCCTATCATGAGTACGCCCATGCCTTGCGAAGCCAGCACCAGGCAGAGGGTGGCAAGCAGCATTGGGATGATACCGCTATTACAGGGGAAATGAAGAAAACCGTACAGGTACACGTTGTATAATATCCCCATCAGGAAAAAGATAGCTGTGTGTGGCAACAGTTTTCCGGCAAGGGAGATATAAATAGAGTTATTTCCCATGCGTAGCCATTCGCGGGCTGTGCGGTCTTTTATTTCCACTCCGATGGAGTAAACCGTTATCATAAAAATCAGTAACATCAGTACACCCGGTGCAAAAGTATTGCACAAGTATACGGAATAGTTCAGCCACGGGTTGTTCAGTGGATGCGTGTCGATGACGATAGGTTGCAGAAATGCCATGGCTTGGTCTTCGGTAGCGCCTTTTGCGTAAAGAGTGGTGCGTGCAGCGGCTCCCGATGCCAATTCGCTCATCATCTTCATGTCTTTATAGAGCAGCGAACCGGCGATGAGCAGGGTATTGTTGGTATAGAATGAAACGGTTGGCTGCCGTTGGGATTGCGCTTTGGCGGTAGTACCTTGCGGGATATAATAGAAACCATAGATTTCGCCTTTCTGCATGGCGGTGCGGGCCTCGTTCACGGTAGGATAGTGGGCAACAACGGCGGTTTGCTCAAAAGCATCCAGGTTGCGCACCAATTGGCGTGAAGTGGAGGTCATGTCCTGGTCCACTACACCTACGGGCATATTGACGGGAAGCCCCGAGTCCATCAGCGTGGTGAAGAACACGTAGCAAAACAGTGGCGCTATCACCATGCAAAACAGGTATAGCGGACGGGAAACCAACCGTCGGCATTCCCGTTTCATGACGTTCCACAAGGCTATGTATTTCTTATCTCTCACGTTCAAATGATTTATACCACAGATTTTCCGGATCATTACAGACTTACTTATCAATATCGAAATCTGTGCTTATCTGTGTAATCTGTGGTGATTCTCTTTATTTCTTTAATATCACCGACATTCCCGGACGTAGTCCTTCCACCTTTTCCTGTGGCAGCGCTTTCACCTCGAAAGTCTTCAAATCAAACTGTCCGGTTGTTTTCGTAGCTTTCCATGCGGCATACGTGCCGAGATCCTTCATATAATTCACTTTCAACCGGATGTTCTTATCCAGTGCCGGAACGAAAGCCTCAAATTCCGTACCCATGGTCAACCCCTGCAATAAATCCTCGCGGACATTGAAGGTCACCCACATATCATCCAGTATGGCAATATTCATGATCGGTGCGCCGGTTCCTACCAATTCACCCACTTTGGGGAAAATTTCAGAGACTTCCCCTGCGGTTTGTGCTATCAGGTAAGTCTCTTTGATATAAGATTCCACTTCGGCCACAGCCCCTTTTGCACGGTCCACCAAGGCGGCGGCAGCGGCTTTGTCTTCGCGCTCAGCACCGTTTTTGGCCATATCATATTGGGCTTTGGCAGCCTTTTCGGTAGCCACGGCAGCATCCCGTTGCGCTGTAACTTCGTCCAGTTTTTGTGCTGTCATTACTCCCTGGTCGGCAAGGTTTTTCACACGTTTGTAAGACTTCTCGGCTATGGCAAGTCCTGCTTTGGCTTTTTGCCACATCTCAAATGCAGCCTGCACCTGTTCGTGGCGGGCACCTTTCAGTGCTTTTTCATTCTGTGCCTGTGCGGCAGCTTCTGCGGCGCGTGCCTGTTCCAGCTTTGCCAATACATCCGGAGCCTCCAGTATGGCAAGCGTATCTCCGGCCTGTACGCTTTGTCCCTCTTTCACCCGGAATTCCAGGATACGTCCCGGCACTTTGCTCGATACACGGTATTCCGTGACCTCAGCCTGCCCTTGTACGATTTCCGGTCCTTTACGCAACATGAAGAAACCGACTACGGCTACGATGGCAATGACGCCTGTCAGCGTTAAGAACGCCAGTAGCATGTTACTGTTTTGTGATTTGGTATCCATCTTATGATTTATGATTTCAGATTTATGATTTATGAACTTAGCTCTATGATTTATGAACTCTCACCTTTTAATTCCTGATTTTTAATTCTCCCACTGCCTTTTTCAGGTAAATATCGGTTAGTTTCACGTCAATCTGTGCATCTATTTTTTCTGATTGGGCTGAAAGCCAGGCAGTATGTGCTTCAAGTACATTGCTGGCGGCTATCACTCCTTCTTCAAATCCGAGGGTGGCATAGCGCAGGTTTTCGTCCGCTTTTTCCAGATTCTTTTCCGCCATTGCCAGCTTCTTGGCAGCTTCGTTCACTTTGAAGACGGACTGATTAACCTGGAGTTCTATCTTTTCTTTGGCGTCGTCCAACTGGTATTGGGCGATGCGGGCTTCCGCTTTGGCAGCTTTCACTTTGTACAGGCCTTCACCCCAATGCCAGATAGGTACTTGCAGCACAACCCCTACATTCCACATTCCTTTGAATTTCTTTTCAAAGCCGTTGAAAACCGAAGGATTCGTCATCATGTAACTACCCATCAAGGCCAACGAAGGCATATATTCGGAGCGGGTAACATTTATCTTTTGCTTGTAGATTTCCGTGGCGAGTTCCAAACTGCGTACTTCCGGGCGTGTGGCATACACAGTATTCAAATCTATTCCATTGGCAGCTACCGGGCTGGGACCGAGATCATCTTCGCGTTCATCCGTCAGGGTGATAGGAGAGGAAAGATCCAGACCACATAGTTGGCATAGTAACATTCTGGATAGACTCAGTCCGTCTTCCACTTTGGTCAGCGTCATTTCTGCTTCGTTCACTTTCACTTTTACCGACAGACCGTCCGCTTTGGTGGCTACACCTTCGGCAATCATCTTGTCTACATCACTTTCCAACTTCTGCAATAATTTCAGGTACCCTTCTGCTAACTTCTTTTTACTGGCGAGCGATACCACTTGCCAGTAAGCCTGGTCGGTACTGAGGATTACGTCTTGCAGACCGCTGTCATGTTGCTGGCGTGCCAGTTCTTCGGCATATTTGGTGATTTTATTGTAAGCGCGTATTTTGCCACCCATATACAGCGGTTGCGTCAGTGTGAGCGCACCTGCATACATATTACGGGTATCTGTGCGGAATGCATCGACGAGAGAGTTTCCGAGTCCGTTCAGCGGAGTGGCCACATCTACGTTGCCCAATGCCTGAATCAACGCCATGAATTGAGGATTCTGCGTCAATTCGGGATGCTGTGTCAGTATGCCTTGTATGCCGCTTTGCATAGCACCGCTCACTTGGGTTCCCATAGAACCTAAAGCACCCTTTTGGGCATTGCTCAACAGTGAAATTTCTTTTTGAGTGCGCATATATCCACCAGTGGCGGAAATGTCGGGGAGGTAGTTGGTAAACGCTGCTTTTCTCTGATAATGCGCGGAGTTTATTTTCTCCTGGCTTATCAGCAGTTCTTTGTTATTGGCAATTGCCAATGCACGGCAACTATCGAGACTCAAAATCTCTTGTGCACCGACTGAGAAGGTCAGACATACCAACCAAATGAAACAGAAGAACTTTCTCATCGTATCTATACATTAATTAAGGTGATTAAAACACTGTTTATGATGCAACAACAATTGCATAAACAACGATGCAAATGTATAGGCTTTCAGTGAAACCTCAAAATTATTTAAACTTTTTTAGTCCAATGTGAATGACTGCGAGCCAATGAGCATTCCGTCCGCGAAGATATCCACCCGATAAGTACCCGCATACAGAAACTCTTCTACGTTCCAGTACACGGTTATATTTTGCTCCTCACCGTTGTATTCAATGTACTTTTTAATGGAATATCCCAGCTCACGATTCTCATAGGGGAATGTATTGGCGGGATTTTTAGTCAGTACGTCATTGTCCGGTTTAGTGATGCGGACATAGAGGGTACGCTCGCCTGTTTCGGCAGTGATATTCTTGACGATGGTGAATCCTATTTTGAACTTCACTACGTCTTTCACCTTCTTTGCCGTTTTGTCCCGTTTGTTCACAGCCTGTATGTGGATGTTCGTGGCGTCCAGCTGAGCGGCAAGGGTGACTTTTTTGTTCAGATTCTTTTTTTCTTCCGACAGGTTGCTGATTTGGCGGGAAGCGTCGTTGTACTTCTGCGTTACTTGGGCAATCACTTCTTTCTGGTGGGCGGTAAGCCGGTTTAATGAATCTATCTGGTTGATATACCCTATCATTACTTTACGTAGTGTGGCAAGTTCATTTTTCAGACGTCGTATTTCGCTGGCATTGCTGCTTTTTACGGTGCGCAACTCTTCAAGCAAGCGTTGGGTTTTTGTTTGCTCTTGTTCCAGCAATATGGATAGGGAGTCGTTGGAGACGGTCAGTTTCAGCTCATCATATTGTTGCGCAAAGGTAGTGTACTCATTTTCCAAGTCCTCTTTTTCCAATTGGAATTCCTGTACCAGCTCTTTATTGGTTTGTTTTTCGGAAAGTAATAATACGGTAACGCCAATTAGCGCTAATACTAATGCGGTACCTGCAATAATCAACAGCTTATTTTTATTATTTGCCATATTCTCAATTCTTCAAATTCTCACTTTTTAATTGTCTAAGTCTATTCAGCCGCAAAAATAAGCATTAATCGGTTCTCCTTCAAATTTGATGTGAAAATCTTCTTTCTTATTGTGATTTTACTCTGTCTGGGGGTAAAATCAGAAAATGTCTTCTTTAGAAAGCTCATACTCGGATAGCAAAAACGGTCTGATAATTGATTCTTTATAAAAATCCCCCCTATCTTTTACAAATTTCCCTCTATATTTTGTTTTCGGCGCATTATTTTTGCGAATAAAGAAATGACCTTTTATATGCTCTGATTAATTAAGTTCTAATATTATGAATAATAAATTATTGTTTTTGATAATTGTAGTTCTGCTTTCCGGGAAACATGGAAATATTCTTGCTCAGACTATGGAGTATAAGCCGAAGGTTTATGTTGTAGCTAATGCGCATTTAGATACCCAATGGAATTGGGATGTACAAACCACTATTAAAGAGTATGTTCGGAATACTCTTAATCAAAATCTATTGTTGCTAAAACATTATCCGAATTATATTTTCAATTTTGAAGGTGGAATCAAGTATGCTTGGATGAAAGAATACTATCCTCTGGAATATGCAGAAATGAAGAAATATGTCAACATGGGGCGCTGGCATGTAGCCGGTAGTAGTTGGGATGCCAATGACGTGTTGATTCCTTCACCAGAATCAGTCATCCGCAATATTTTATTGGGACAAGAGTTTTATCGAAAAGAATTCCAAACGGAGGGTACTGATATCTTTTTGCCAGATTGTTTTGGCTTTAGCTGGACATTACCTACTATAGCTTCGCATTGTGGACTGATAGGTTTTTCATCACAAAAATTAGGTTGGCGTTGGAGAGCTTTTTATGAAAGTGGTAAACTTCCGTTCACTATAGGACTATGGAAAGGTATAAATGGTTCCTCTATAATATTTGCACATGGGTATGCTTATACCAAACATTGGGATGATATTGATTTGTCAAATGATAAGGAACTACTAGATTTATCTGCACATGCACCGCTTAAGACAGTTTATCGCTATTATGGCAGTACAGGAGATAGAGGAGGATCTCCTACTATTTATTCAGTGCGTGCTGTAGAAAAAGGTTTGAAAGGGAATGGTCCTTTGCAAATAATCAGTGCAACTAGTGATCAGCTTTTCAAGGATTATTTCCCTTATGAAGTTCACCCGGAACTGCCGGCTTTTAATGGTGAGCTTCTCATGGATGTACATGGCTCTGGCTGCTATACATCTCAGGCTGCAATGAAACTGTACAATCGACAGAATGAGCTATTAGGAGATGCAGCAGAACGAAGTGCTGTTTGTGCAGATTGGTTAAACAGGGTGTCTTATCCGGGCGCAAAATTGACAGATATTTGGAAACGTTTTGTGTTTCATCAGTTTCATGATGATCTTACTGGGACAAGTATTCCACGTGTTTATGAATTTTCATGGAATGACGAGCTTATTTCTCTTAGTCAGTTTTCAGATGTATTAACTTCCTCTGTTCGTGGTGTTGCCGGAGAGTTGGATACATCAGTAAAAGGAGTTCCGGTTGTGTTATACAATGCGTTGGGATTTCAAGTTAATAGCATTGTGAAAGTAGAAATATGTATGCCGAAATGTCCTAAAGGTATATCAGTGTTTGATAATTCTGGCAAAGAAGTTACTTCTCAGTTTATTTCTTATCAAAATGGAAAGTTAACTTTGCTTATTGAAGCGACTGTTCCAGCTGTAGGCTATGCTGTATATGATATTCGTTCTTCCAGTAACGAGCCAACTGCTTTACTGAAATTGGTTCAGGAAAATGATAAATATCAGTTTGAAAATTCTGTTTATAGAATGATATTAAATCTCAATGGTGATATCATTTCTTTGGTTGATAAGCGTTTCAACAAAGAGATTGTCAAATCAGGGAAAGCAATCCGTTTGGCTCTTTTTACAGAAAATAGGTCAGAAGAATGGCCGGCATGGGAAATTCATAAAAGAACCATTGATAAGGAGCCGATTTCTATCGGAGGTGAGAAGGCGGAAATCTCTTTGGTGGAGAATGGTAATCTTCGTAAAAGACTTTGCATCAAAAAGAAATATGGAAAATCTGTATTTTGTCAGTACATTTGTCTTTATGAAGGTCGTTTGTCACATCGGATTGATTTTCATAATGAGATTGATTGGGAAAGCAAAAATGCACTTCTAAAAGCAGAATTTCCATTGAATGTGGAGAATGGAAAGGCTACTTATGATTTGGGGCTTGGCAGTATCATGCGCGGTAATAATACGAAAACCGCTTATGAAGTTTATGCTCATTACTGGGCAGATCTGACAGATAAGAATAACAGTTATGGAGTTTCTATTTTGAATGATAGTAAATATGGGTGGGATAAACCTGATAATCATACACTTCGTTTGACTTTATTACATACTCCGGCGGCAGGTGGAGAACATGTATATCAAAGTTATCAAGATTTTGGTCACCATAATTTTATTTATAGTTTGATAGGGCATTCCGGGCAGTTGGATAAAGTAGAGACTGTCCAACAAGCTGAACAGCTTAACCAACAGCTTAAGGCATTTCAAACGGATAAGCATAAAGGAACTATAGGAAAGAGCTTTTCATTTGCCAGATCAAATAATCAGAATGTATTGATAAAAGCAATAAAAAAGGCAGAAAGTTCTGATGAATATATTGTACGCGTATATGAAATTGGAGGAGAAAGAGAACAATATGCCACTATGACTTTTGCAGGGGAAATAATAGATGCTTGCGAAGCTGACGGAACCGAGAAAAAAATTGGGAATGCTACTTTTAGTGGAAAAGAACTCCAAGTAGTTATTGGACCATTTTCTATCAAGACATTTAAAGTGAAATTAAAATCTCCCGGGTTGAAAAGCCCTATTGTAGAAGCTGAATATCTACCGTTGGATTATAACCGGAAATGTACCTCCTGGAATGAATTCCGGCAAGAAGGTAACTTTGAATCCGGATATTCTTATGCCGCTGAGTTGCTACCTGATTCTATGGTTGTCAATCAAATACCTTTTCGCTTGGAAGAGAAAGATACTGCTAACGGCATGACTTGCGAGGGGGATACTTTATGGCTGCCGACCGAAAAAGCTTATAATCGTATTTATTTTTTGGCCGCATCTACAGATACTGATCATACTGTTGCCTTTACATGTGGCAAAAAGGAACAAATTGTGAGCATTCCTTGCTATACTGGATTTATAGGACAATGGGGACATATTAATCATACGAGAGGTTACCTTAAATCTGCAGAAATTGCCTATATCGGTACACACCGTCATCATGCAACCAATGGAGATTGTCCTTATGAATTTACTTATATGTTTAAGTTTGGATTGGATATACCTGAGGGAGCAACTTTTTTAATTTTACCTAAAAACAAGAAAGTTGTTTTATTTGCGGCTACTATGCTACAAGAAAAAGTACCACCAGTGCGGGTTTCATCGCAGCTATTTCGCACAGCTATTAAAAAAATAGGGTAAAATTATAAATGCCATAACGAAAAAATGTTTCTTTAGAGAAACACCCCGAATCTTTTAAATTTTCACCCCTATACTATTTTTTGCATGGATTATTTTTGCGGTAGTAACCGTATACATGAATTGCATTTATTAACTTAAAAAAAGAAATACTATGAATGGAAAACAACTACTCTTTTTATGGATGCTTTTGGGGACTTTGAGTATACAGTCGCAAACATCCAAAGAAGCATGGAGAGAATGTGCTCGTATTGAAAAACAAATTAAGAAAACTGAGTTTCCGAACCGTTCTTTCATAATAACGGATTTTGGTGCAAAAGTAGATACACCGGACGAGCCTTGCCATGAATCCATTAATCAAGCCATTATGGAATGTTTTCTTAGTGGAGGTGGTACGGTACTTGTTCCTCCAGGTAACTTCTACCTTGGTCCAATTGTACTGAAAAGCAATGTTAATCTTCACTTGGAAGAAGGAGCTTGTCTGAAATTTGTTCCAGAACAAGAGCTTTATTTTCCTGCAGTATTGACACGTTGGGAGGGGGTAGATTGCTATAATACCCATCCATTGATTTACGCTAATGGGGAAACTAATATTGCCATCACAGGAAAAGGTACTATTGACGGACAGGCAAACAATACAAAATGGTGGTATATGTGCGGACATCCCAAATTTGGTTGGAAAGAAGGATTAATTAGTCAAAAAAAAGGAGGACGTAATCGGCTATTCCATTTTGCGGAAAATTTTGTCCCGACATACAAACGTATAATGACTCCACAAGATGGTTTGCGTCCTCAACTGATTAACCTCAATAATTGTGACCGGATATTGATTGAAGACGTGACATTAACCAATTCTCCGTTTTGGATTATCCACCCTGTATTTTGTGAGAATTTAATAGTTCGTCGTGCTAAAATGATCAGCCATGGTCCTAATTCCGATGGATGTGATCCGGAATCTACCAAAAATGTGTTAATTGAAGATTGTTTTTTTGATACAGGTGATGACTGTATTGCTATAAAAAGTGGTAGGAATGCAGACGGTCGTAAGTGGAATATTCCCAGTGAAAATGTAATTGTTCGTAATTGCCATATGAAAGATGGTCATGGAGGAGTGGTTGTTGGTAGTGAAATTAGTGGTGGCTTTAGAAATCTGTTTGTCGAAAATTGTACGATGGATAGTCCAGAGCAAGATCGTGCCATCCGCTTAAAATCCAACACCTGTAGAGGTGGAATCATTGAAAATGTTTATGTCAGGAATATCAAGGTTGGAGAATGTAAGGATGCTATTATCCGTATTAACTTGAAATATGAAAAGGAAGAAAATTGTGACCGAAGTCACGATCCGATTGTGAGGAATGTGTATGTTGAGAATGTAACATCTCAGAAAAGTAAATACGGAATATTTATAGACGGTTTGGACGATAGAATAAATGTATATAATATAAATATCGATAATTGCCACTTTGATAATGTTCAGAAGAAGAACTTCCTGCATCAGTGCAAAGGTTTGAAATTCAATAATTTGTTCGTAAATGGAAAACAAATAGATAAATAATTCTTCGAAATGGTATAGATACGATAATTGATAATTCTTGTATTTAATATTACGAAAACCTCATTACCAAAAAGTAAATTGTTTAATTTAATACGAAATATTGTGAGAACACTTTTTTTATTGTTAGCTTTTTTCTTTATGTTGGCTCCTGTTTATGGGCAAACAGTGATAGTCAAAGGAACTATAATGGATAAAGAAAATGAAGAGCCTCTTATTGGAGCTACTGTATTGCATGTAGGTAGTAAAACCGGAACGGCAACAAATGTGAATGGAATGTTTGAACTAAAGATACCGTCAGGAGGAAACGTCTTATTGGAAGTGAAGTATATTGGCTATAAAACAATGAATGTAAAAGCCACTCCGGGTAAAGACATGATGATTCTGCTTGAAGCAAATACAATATTGCTTGATGAAGTTGTTTCAATCGGATATGCTTCAATGAACCGACGTGACCTCACTGGGGCAGTTTCATCTGTGAATGCAAACCAAATAAAGGATATTCCTTTGACCTCGGCTGCACAAGCACTTACCGGGCGTTTGGCAGGAGTACAGATTACGACTTCAGAAGGAAGTCCAAATGCAGAATTCAATATCCGTATTCGTGGAGGTGGATCTATAACTCAAGATAATTCTCCGTTATATATTGTAGATGGAGTTCAAATGGAGAATGCTCTTGCTATTATCTCGCCACAAGAGATTGCTAGCGTCGATGTTTTAAAGGATGCTTCAACTACAGCTCTATACGGTGCAAGAGGTGCTAATGGTGTTGTTTTGATTACTACAAAGTCTGGAATGGAGCAAAAGACTACTGTAAATTATAGTGGTACATTTGGACTTGGTTATCTTTCTAAAAAATTGGATGTACTGGATCCTTATGAATTTGTTCTGTATCAATACGAACGTAGTAGAGGAAGTTTGAAAGATGAAGAAAATTTTGTCTATCGTTATGCTAAATCATATGAGGATATTGCAGGGTACAAAAATATGGAAATGGTAAACTGGCAAGATAAAATGATGGGAAATACTGCAATAACACAAACACATAATGTAAATATTGCAGGAGGTAACAAGAAAACGAAATTCAATATAAATTATTTATATGACAAAAATGAAGGAATTCTTTCTTATACAGGATTGACCAAGCATCAGTTTACATCAAAAATTACTCATTCATTGTTCAATTGGTTGGATTTTGGAGCTAATGTCCGTTATAATAATCAAACGACTGATGGAGCAAGTATGTCAGACCCGGGGACAGCTTCTTTAAATAATTTACGAAATCTGATTAAATATCGTCCTTTCGTTATTCCTGGTTCATCTGAAGATGAATTTGATCCGGAATATACGGAAGAGTCATATGGAGGAATGGGGCTTGGATTAGTGAATCCGGTAGCTCTGTTTAAAGGGCAGTATCGTGTGTATAATCAAGAAAATATAAACCTAAGTGGACATGTTAATGTTAAAGTTACTAATTATTTATCTTTTAAATCTACTCTAGGACTTAATTTGAGCCATTCAAAGCAAGACTCATTTGATGATTTTATGACCCCTAATGCAATGTATAATTATGGGGGAAATCCTTATGTACGACAAACACGTACAGATGGAAAAACCATGAATCAGTCCAATGTCTTTACTTATACAAATGCAAAATCTAAGTCAAATTTCAGTAAGGATAATAGTATTAATGTTTTGTTAGGACATGAAATTTTTATCAATCAAAAAGAAGGTTTAGAGCACAGGTTGAAGGATTTTCCTATTGGCATTACTCCGGAAAGTGCATTTGGACAAATAACCAAGGGAACAGTTTTGGCTGGCTATCCGTCAAGCTCTTATTCTCGTAATACACTATTGTCTTTCTTTACCAGAATAAATTACACGTTGAAACAACGTTATTTATTTAGTTTTACTTATCGTGGCGATGGCTCTTCCAAATTTGCAGAAGGAAATAAGTGGGGATTCTTTCCCTCGGGGTCGGTTGCGTGGCGCATATCAAAAGAAAAATTTATGCAGAATGTGGATGAAATATCAGATTTAAAAATTAGATTTAGTTATGGAGAATCTGGAAATAACCGTATTAATGACTATATGTATCAAACTTTTTATAAAGATGATATTTATGGCTTAAATAATGATACTAGTGCTGGGGCATTGGTTCCTAATTCTTTAGGTAATTCAAATCTTAGATGGGAAACGACTATTTCAAAGAACATAGGATTGGATGTAGGAGTATTGAACAATAGAATCCAGTTGTCATTGGATTATTATGATAATAAAACAGAAGATTTATTATTGAATACTCCCATATCTTATAGTTCAGGCTATAAAACTCAAATACAAAATACAGGTTCAACCCGTAACCGTGGTATTGAAGCACAGATACAAGCAATGATTGTTGAAGGGCGGAATTTTTCGTGGGCCGCAAATTTTAATATAGCCTACAATCAAAATAAGGTCCTTAAATTAGCTGACGGACAGGAATCGTATGTCCAAAATTCCGGATGGGGGGCTTCGCAAGCAGATTATATTATAAAAGTAGGAGAGCCGGTCGGTACTATTTACGGATATGAATCGGATGGATTTTATACAGTAGATGATTTTGACTATACACCTGATCCTGCCAATCCTGGATTCGGACGTTATACTCTGAAAAAAGGTCTTGCTGATCCTTCAAAAGTAATAGGTACTCCTCAACCGGGAATGATGAAGTTTAAGTCTGGTGACGATGGAGTATTGGACGATAATGACAAAAAAATACTTGGTTGTGGAACTCCTAAACTTACGGGAGGTTTGAACCAGCAGTTTATATATAAGAATTTGGATCTGAGTTTGTTTGTCAATTTCCAATGGGGTAATAAAGTGCTAAATGCTTCTAAGGTGGAATTTTCAAATGGCTATTCACCAAACTCAAATTTATTGGGACACATGAAAAATCGTTGGCGAACTATAGACCCGTCAGGAAATGTAGTGCAAAAAATTATTCAAGAGGATGGCAAGAATGTCATTTTGGGTATCGCTCCGCAAGAACTATCCGCATTGAACAAAGATGCTTCCATATGGATGGCAACGAGAGATGCAGCTGGATTTATTCCGACATCTTGGGCTGTAGAAGATGCTTCTTTTCTACGTATTAATAATATTACTCTGGGATATACTTTTAAATCGGCATTCTTAAAAAGATTTCAAGTTTTACAGATCCGCTTATATATGACCGTAAATAATTTAGCGGTATTTACCAAATATTCTGGCTATGATCCAGAGGTGGATACCCGCCGTTCAAGCCGTGTGACACCTGGCGTTGATTATTCTGCTTATCCACGAACCAGAAGCTTTTTGTTTGGTACAAATATAACATTTTAATATCTAAAAAATAAAGAATATGAAAAAGTTAAAATATAATTTGTTGTCATTGGCGATAGCAAGTGTATTCTTAGTATCATGCGATGATTTTTTAACGGAGAATCCAAAGGCGCTGACATCAACAAGTGAAGCATTCAGTAATGTTACATATGCAACCAAGTCTGTATTGGGGGTATATAGAAGTATGTTAGGCGGGCAAGGATATGGATCGCGTTTGAGCCTTATTTTTCCTTATGATAATGATGAAATGTGGAGTACACCCAAAAATGGAGTGCCAGACAATGGTTCACGGGATATTGCTAGATATGATGTGCGTCCTACTCATTCTTTTCTTGATGGAGTGTTTAGAAATATTTATACCGGAATAGAACGAGCCAACTTATGTATAAAGTATATACCTAAAATGTCGAAATATGAAAATGGCAGCGATAGTGAAAAAAAACAATTGAGAAGGCTTTTAGGAGAGGCTTTGACTTTGCGTGCACAGTTTTATTTTGAGGCAATCCGTATTTGGGGAGATATTCCAGCTCAGTTTGAACCATCAGAAGATATCTCCGATTTAAATCTTCCTAAAACAGATCGTGATGTCATTTATGACCGTATATTGGATGATTTAAAACAGGCTACTGAATTAGTGCCGTGGCGTAAAACAGAAGGTATTTCCGATGATGAGAGAATAACACAAGGAGCGGTTCGTGGATTACGCGCTCGTATAGCTCTGTTTAGAGGTGGATATTCACTCAGACGTGAGACGAATAGGATGGAGCGTCGTAACGATTACAAGTCATTTTATCAGATAGCTAGAGATGAGTGTTTGGAAATCATGAGGCATAGAGATATACATAATCTAAACCCAAGTTTTGAGGCTGTTTTTAAAGATGCGATAGATGGCTATACTATTGAGCCTAATGGAGAAGTTATGTTTGAGGTTGCGATGGCTGGAGGAAACTTCGATTTATCTAGTTCATTTGGATATACTAATGGTCCTAAAGTATATAAAATAGGAAACCAAGCTATAATGCCATTGCCTACCTACTTTTATTCATTTGATCCAATGGATGAACGTCGAGATGTAACGATTGCACCTTATCAGATAAACACAAGTAGTGAGAAAGAGTTACTTGAATTAGCAGGTTTGGCTGACGGAAAATTTCGTCGAGATTGGATAAAAGCAGATATACCTTTATCTACACGCTTGCAGTATTCTGACGTGAATTGGCCTATTCTTCGTTTCTCTGATGTGCTTTTAATGTTTGCAGAAGCAGAGAATGAACTAGAAGGGAAACCTACCCAAGCAGCAGTTGATGCCTTCGAAGAGGTTAGAATACGTGCTTTTGGCGGTAATGCGATAGCTATAGGAGAAACCCCTACTACCTATAATGAATTTTTTAATGCTATAGTAAAGGAACGTTCTCTTGAGTTTGGTAGTGAAGGAATACGTAAATATGATCTTATACGTTGGAATTTGCTAGGTACAAAGCTTCAAGAAGCACGCGATAACCTGCTTAAAATGAGAAACAAAGAAAGACCTTATGAAGCTGTCCCAGATTTTCTTTATTATAAAAAAGGGGTAGAATTGGAAATTTTAAATTCATTCTATGATCCTTCTCCGGAAGAAGTTCCTGAAGACTATATTGCCGTAGCATGGACAAAATCCATAAGTGAACGGGTACTTAGTTGGGTAGCCCCTAATTTTCAAGAAAATCATAGTGAATTGATGCCCATCCCACAGACTGCTATTGAAGCAAATGAGAATCTGACACAGGATTATGGTTATTAATGAAATGCAAGATCGTACCGGATTCAAAATAATCTGAATCTGGTACGATTGCATTGTTTTGAAGTTTTTTTACCCCAAATACCTTTTGGAATATGAGTGGAATTAGCAGACGAAATAACAGGTGTATTGTAGTAATTACATTGCTGTTGGTTGTTAGATTATCTCTACAGGCAAGTGGCATTATACAGTTTAAACATTTATCGTTACAGGAAGGCTTTTCTCAAAGTCCGGTGTTTTCCATAACACAATCAAAAAAGGGATTTATTTGGATTGGTAGTAGAGATGGGCTAATCCGCTTTGATGGATATGAGTTTAAAACATATGGAAATGATAAAACAGATTGCAATATTGCTCATAGTAATATTAAGGCTATATATGAAGATGACAAGGAAAATTTATGGATTGGAACGTCGAATGGGCTTTTTGTATTTGATCAAAAGCAAGAGAAGTTTATAACGGTAGATATCGGGTTGTCTACCATTGTATTCGGTTTACTTCCGGGAGATAACAATGAGTTTCTTTGGGTAGCTACAAATAGAGGATTGTTGTGTGTAAATTTAGTTACAAAGCAAATGATGGATATCTCATTCTCTGCCGGGAATGAGGTGGATCTTTCCAAATGCCTTATAAATTGCTTGTATGAGGATGAAAAAAAGAGGATTTGGCTGGGGCTGGAAAAAGGATTGGTGTGTTATGCACCGACTACCGGTGAAATTATAGGTTTGCCTGTTGCGTTGGCAGAAAATAATATTCTTCAGGAAGCGCATTTATTTATTATAAAACAAGATCAGCAGGGAAATATGTGGTTCGGTACGGAGGAATCCGGACTTTTTTATTACGATGTGTATAAAGATAGCTGTTATAACTATCGTCATATAGCAACAGACCCCCAGTCTTTATTATCCAACTTTGTGCGGGACATCTTTGTGGCCGACTATAATGAGGTTTGGATCGCTACGCGTGACGGGTTGAGTATTTTTGACAGGAATAACCGGAAGTTTACTAATTATGTGCATGACAGTACCAATCCCGGTAGTCTCAGTCATAATACGATTTGGCAATTCATGAAAGATCATGCGGGCAATATATGGATGCCGACGTATGCAGGTGGGATAAATATTTTCAGTAGCTACAAGCAGAATTTCGTAAACATAGGTGAACGGATGGGAGATAAAAGTGGATTGAATCAACCGTTGGTTAATAGTGTTTTGCTTGATAATGAAAAAGATGAGATATGGGTTGGGACGGATGGTGGAGGTCTGAACCATGTGGATCGGACTGGAAATACGGTACGGTATTATCCGGTAAGGGATATGGTTAATCATAAACAAAGTAACATTATAAAATCGTTGATGTGGGACAGGAAAAAACGGATATGGATTGGTACTTTGGAAGGAATTGCCATTTTTGAACCGCAGACCGGGCGCGCCCGTTATCTGGAACTGAAAAAGAATAAGCATATCCGTGTCAATGCTTTACTGTCTGATGGTGATAAAGTATGGGCAGGGACGGAAAATGAAGGATTGATAGAATTGACAGAAGAGGGTGTTGTAGATACCGTTTTTGTTAATGTTCCCGGAGATAATCATGGTTTAAGCAACAATACGGTCAGCTCGATTATTCAGGATGAAACAGGAAAATTGTGGATTGGAACCCGTGGCGGACTAAACTGCTATGATCCTCAAACGAAGATTTTTACGACTTACTATGATACTAAAGACATGAATAATATGAATAGTCGTATGGTGCTTTCCCTCTATCGGGATGCCAATAATCGTCTTTGGGTTGGAACAATGTCGGGAGGATATTATTTTGATAAGATCAATAAGGAGTTTCATAAACTGAATGCGCCGGAAGTGAGTAGTGATGTGATACAAGCCATAAATGAAGATAATGCTGGTAACATCTGGTTTAGCACATATAATGGATTGGTGAAAGTCGATTTTACTTCTTTTCGGCCTCCTTTTCAAGAAGAGGATTACCGGATCACTCGTTATACGGTTCAGAACGGACTTTCAAGTAATCAATTTCTGCCCGGAGCTGTTGCTAAGAGTCCTTATGGCGAATTTTTCTGGGGAGGAGTAAATGGGGTTACAACGTTCTATCCGGATAAAATAAGGAGAAATGAGAATCTACCGGTGGTTTCCATTACAGGTTTTTATATTCATAACAAGGAAGTTACTCCATATACGGATAACTCTCCTTTGAAATCAACCATTGAAAATACCGATGAAATCACGCTTACTTATAAGCAGGGATATAATATCGGTTTTAAGTTTGCGGCCTTGAATTTTGTCTATACGGAGAATAACCAATATGCTTATCGCATGAAAGGATTGGCTAATAATTCTGATTGGAATTATTCTGGCAATCAGCGCAATGTGCAATATACAAATCTCGCTCCGGGGAATTATACTTTTCAGGTGAAAGCAGCCAATAATGACGGCTTGTGGAATGAAATCCCGGTTGAAATAAAAATCATCGTGTTGCCTCCATTTTGGGATACGTGGTGGGCTTACCTGATTTATATTGTTCTTTTAGGAAGTATCACCTATTATATAGTTCACTTTTTTCGTATACGTGCCAGATTGGAACGCTCCTTGTTCAAAGAGCATTTGCAAAATCAGAGGCAAGAAGAACTGAATCGTATGAAATTGGAGTTTTTCACTAATATATCGCATGAGATACGCACGCCTTTGACTTTGATCTTGGCTCCACTTGAAAAATTAGAAAATGAGGTGAAAGATAACGGGAAAATATACAGCCAGTTTATGTTGATTAAGGAAAATGCTTTGCGGCTATCCCGGCTGGTTAACGAATTACTTGATTTCCGAAAGGCTGAGACAGGTAATATGAAGTTGTATATCACTCTTAATAACATGGTTAGCGTGGCTCGTGGTGTATATAATTCCTTTGAATCATTAGCAGTAGACAAGCATATCACATTTAGTTTTGAATGCGAGCGGGAGATAATAGATGTCTATTTTGATAAGAATCAAATAGAGAAGGTGCTTTATAATCTTTTTTCAAATGCATTTAAATTCACTCCGGATGGTGGTGAAATATCTTGTAGTGTAAGGTTGAAAGGGGAGTCTGTTGAAGTTCGTGTGACGGATAATGGGAAGGGGGTGCCGGAAACTGAACAGAAAAATGTATTCCAGAGATTTTATCAGGCCGATTATTCGGGGTACCCTAAAACAGGTACGGGAATTGGATTGGCTTATTCCAAAAATATAATTGAGCAGCACAAGGGGACTATTGAAATGGAGTCAGGCCGTGTGGACGATAAAATGAGAACCTCGTTCTATTTTGATTTGAAATTGGGAAAAGATCAGTTCGACAGTAATCAATTGATAATCGGCGATGAGGCTGAAAAAGAGACTACCGGGCAAATGGAAAACATATCGGTGGAGGATTGTGAGGAAGCAATGCCAAAGAAAGCGACTTTGCTGATAGTGGAAGATAATGTGGAGCTTAGAACTTTTATAAAAGAGTCATTGCTGAGTGTTTATGAAATATTGGAAGCCAATGATGGAAAACAAGGATGGGACATTGCCATTGAAAATATCCCCGATTTGATAATAAGTGATGTAATGATGGAAGAGGTGGACGGATTGGAACTGGCGAAACAACTTAAAGCAGACGAACGCACCAGTCATATTCCGATCATATTCCTGACAGCACGTGCCGGTTACGAGCATTTGGTAGAAGGACTTGAAACGGGAGCGGAAGTTTATCTGACCAAACCGTTTAGCCTTCGGATACTGGAACTGAATATTCATAATCTGCTTGCTACCCGCGATGCCATGCGTGAGAAGTTTACGCGCAGACTAATGTACGAACCCACACAGACGGTTGTTAATACGATTGATGAAAAATTTCTGCATAAGGTATTGGCCATTATTGAAGAAAACATATCCAATCCTGAGTTTGGAGTTCCCGTACTCGCTGCCACTGTCGGAATGAGCCAACCTATATTATACAAGAAAATAAGGGCGATATCTGACATGTCTGTGAATGACTTTATAAAGTCTATACGCCTTCGCAAAGCGGCCCAATTGCTTCGAGAGCATCAATACGGAGTTGCGGATGTAGCCTATATGGTAGGCTTCAACGACCGCAAATATTTTAGTAAAGAGTTTAAAAAACTTTTTGAGAAGAATCCAAGTGAGTATATGAATTCCTCTCAAGAAGAGGAAAGTAATAATCCGAATGAAGAATGATGAAAACAAATTTATTGCTAATATTGCTTAGTTGCCTTTGTATAAGTTGCAAGGACGTTAACACTGATACATGGAAAGCTGTTTCTCCGGCAGGTTCCGAAACGGATACCTCAGTATTTTTATTGTGGGATAAAGTGCGAGGAGCCACTGTATATCGTGTGAGCTATAATGAAAGTGCTCAAGTTTGTAATGTTGACCGCACCTATTTGTCGGTAAAAGGGTTACAGCCTGAAACAAAATATCGCTTTGTGATAACTCCTCTGGATTCGGCAGGAGTTCCTCTTCAAAAAGAGGCGGTAATAGATGTCAAGACTAAAGCAAAAGCCAGAATCCTGAATGTGAGAGATTACGGAGTTGAGAGTGGAGAAGGAATTATTAATACTTCTGCATTCCAGAAAGCGATTAATGAATGTCCGAAGGGGGGAATGGTTTATATACCTGCCGGCGTATATTATTCCGGATCACTTTTCCTCAAAAGTGATATGACTTTATATTTGGAAAAAGGGGCTGTATTACAAGGAACTACCCGTCTGAGTGATTATCCTGTGATTCCGAACAGGTTTGAAGGTTGGGAGATATCTACCCCTGCCGCCCTTTTAAATGCGGGCACTATTGACAGAAGCAAAGGATATCAGCTGAGAAATTTATCTATCCGGGGAGAAGGGATTATCCGCGGAGGTGGTGAAATGCTAACTTCTAAAATGATAGAGCATGCAGGGGAACGCAATATGGGCAGGCTCATCTGTGTGATGAATGGAGAAAATATTACTATTGAAGGGGTTACTATAGAAGAATCACCTTGCTGGACGGTTCATTGCATTTACAGTAAAAATATACTTTGTCATGATCTCACTATTAATAGCAGTGTGATTCGCGGAGATGGAATAGATCCTGATTCTTCTTCCGATTGCTATATCTATAATTGTACTTTTTCCAATGGCGATGATTGTATTGCTGTAAAATCCGGAAAAAATCCGGAAGGAAATATCATAGGTATCCCTACCCGGAATGTACGGATTATAGACTGCAAGTTTGTGAAAGGGCATGGTATATCCGTCGGTAGTGAGATGTCCGGTGGCATAAGTGATATCCTCATTCAAGACTGTTATGCTGGTGATTTGCTTAACGGCTTACAAATTAAGGCTACTCCTCAGCGGGGAGGATATGTAGAGAATATACGTGTGGAAGATTGTAGCATACGGAAAATAAAACTCTTTACCCATTTGAATTATAATAATGATGGGGAAGCAGCCGCTGAGTTTCCTATATTTAGAAACATGGATTTTATCAATCTGGATATGACTGGAGCGATACCGGGACAAGCTCTTATAGAAATAAATGGCTTTGAATCTCCCGAACATTATACCCGGAACATTTTATTTAAAAACATTCTTCTTCCTGATAAGAGTACTGTCATGATAAAACATTGCAGTCATTTGACTTTTGATGATGTGTTGACGCAAAGTGGACAAAAACCGAAATATGAGATTGTAGAATCAAATGAAATAATAAACTGATAGGAGACAAACCATGAAATCATTAAGCAAGAAACTATTTATTTTACTATTATCCGGCATAACATACTCTTTTGCGTATGGACAAACGGAACCTACGGATAAATTGGCGACTCGTGAAACGAGAAACCTCTATCTAAATCTTCAGACTATTGCCAAGAAAGGAATACTTTTCGGTCATCAGGAAGATCTTTATCGTGGACATGGATGGCGTGCTGTACCCGGACGTTCGGATATAAGGGAACTGGTAGGGGAATATCCTGCACTCCTTGGATCGGATATGGGAAAAATAGAATTGAAAAGCGAAGTAAATGCGTCATGGCAACGCTTTGACGATATTACGTGGCAGGTACAACAATTCTACAGGCAAGGTGGGATTAATACCATAAGTTGGCATATGAATAATCCTGTAAGTCCTGCACAGGGAGTGAAAAGTACACAAGATTCTACTATTTACTATTTATTTTCCAGTCCTGAATTGCTTCAGCGATATAACACATGGATAGATGCCGCTGCCGATTATCTGCAAAGTTTAAAGGGGGATAATGGAGAGCCTATTCCTGTTCTCTTGCGGCTTTTTCATGAGCACACGGGGAATTGGTTTTGGTGGGGAAAAAGCCATTGCTCTCCTGAAGAATATGTTAAATTGTGGCGCTATACCGTAGATTATCTGCGCAATACGAGGAATGTCCATAATATTCTTATAGTGTATTGTCCCGATGTATTTGCCTCTCGTGAGGAATATCTTGAGCGTTATCCGGGCGATGATTATGTAGATGTGCTGGGTTTTGATCTTTATGATAAAGAAAACTGGCATCCGGATGGAATCTATATACAGAAGGGGCGCAAAATGGTGAATGTACTGAAAGAAATCAATAAAGAAAAGAAGAAAGTGATGGCGATGGCTGAAACCGGATTGAACCGGGTATCGGTAGATAACTGGTGGACAGGTACTTTATTACCTGTATTGAAAAAATCAGGATTGGCTTATGCTATGATCTGGAGTGTGGGGCAGAATAATTATTGGTCTCCTTGTAAAGGGCATCCCAGTGCACCCGATTTTGAAAAGTTATATCAGACAAAATGGTTGCTGTTTGAGTCTGATATACGTAAATATTCGGTCTATCAATTGGAAAAGGAATAAAAATCCCCCTATTTGTTTAAGATACTACCCCTTGGAAGACTGTTGGGTGGGCTACTTTTGTCCGGAAATGATGTTTAACGCTCTTTGTCGTAAAGAGCATAATAAAATATTGGATTATGAAGAGGATAAGTAAAGTAATGATCAGTCTGTTCCTTTTTTTTGTTTTAAGCTTGGCTGCACCTGTTCGCGCTGCTTGTATAGTGGTGTACATGATAGGTGATTCTACTATGGCGAATAAGGCCGAGGAGAAATTTCCGGAAACCGGATGGGGGCAGGCTTTTGCAGAGTTGTTTATTGATTCGGTGAGGGTGGATAACAGGGCATTGGATGGGAGAAGTAGCAGAAGTTTTATAGAGGAAGGGCGTTGGGAGTCCATTCTTCGGAGTTTAAAGAAGGGGGATTATGTTATTATTCAGTTCGGACACAATGATGAGAAAGTAGATACGGCCCGTGGTACTACTATCTATGACTATAAACAAAACCTGAAACGGTTTATCACTGATACCCAAGCAAAAGGTGCCATACCTATTTTGTTGACCCCGGTTACACGTCGAACTTTTTCCGGAGGGAAAATAGTAGATACGCATGGCTCTTATTCCAAAGCAGCCAGAGAAGTAGCTGAAGAAGAACAAGTCTGCTTTATAGATGCTCATAGCCTTAGCGAAAAAATACTTCTTGATTTTGGTGAAAAGGCATCTAAAGAACTATTCTTGTGGGTGACTCCCGGACAGTACGCTTATTATCCTGAAGGAAAGGCTGATAATACTCATTTTAGTGTAAAAGGGGCTCGTGTCATAGCTGAGGCTATAGCGTCAGAAATACAACAAATGAATTTGTCATTGAGCAAACTTTTTAAATAAATAGGGTTATGAGGATAGTTGTAATATTTATATTAGTATTGCTTGCTTCTGGGCTGCGGGCAGGGGAGAGCAGGGGAAAATCTCCTTTGTACCTCGATCCGAAAGCCAAAATAGAAGTAAGGGTGGACGATTTATTGAGCCGGATGACATTAAAGGAAAAAGTTGCGCAAATGTGCCAATACGTCGGCTTTCAGCACATGAGGGAGGCTGAAGAAAGACGTATGAATTCACAGCTGCTCAAAAATAGTGATGCATGGGCATTCTATCCCGGACTTACGGTTAAGAATATCGAGGATATGGTCTCTCGTGGAGAGATAGGTTCTTTTTTACATGTCTTGTCACCGGAAGAGGCTAACAAATTGCAGCATCTGGCATTAAAAAGTCGTTTGAAGATACCGTTGCTTATGGGCATTGACGCTTTGCATGGCAATGGAATGATTCCGGGAAGCACAGTCTATCCGTCACCTATCGGGCTTTCATGTACTTGGGATACCATGTTGGTACGTAAAACTGCTGCACAAACTGCACTCGAAATGCGATCTACTGGTTTTCACTGGGCATTTTCTCCCAATCTGGACGTGGCTCGTGATGCTCGTTGGGGAAGAGTAGGAGAGACATTCGGTGAAGATACCTATCTGGTGACTGCAATGGGGGTAGCTGTGATAAAAGGATTGCAAGGTGAAAATCAGGTTGGTGATAAACAGGTAATAGCCTGCGCCAAACATTTGGTTGCAGGTAGTGAACCGATTAATGGCCTGAATGTGGCTCCCTCTGATTTGTCGGAACGTACGCTCCGGGATGTTTATTATCCGCCTTTCAAGGCATCTGTTGCTGCCGGCGTATGCACTGTGATGCCTGCTCACAATGAGATCAATGGTATTGCCTGTCATGCCAACCGATACCTGATGACAGATTTACTCCGTAAGGAATGGGGATTTAATGGATTTTATATCAGTGATTTTAAGGATATTGAGCGGCTGGCTGAGGTACATCGTGTGGCGGTTGACCAAAGCGAGGCTGTGTATAAGTCAGTGCTTGCCGGTATGGACATGCATATGCATGGACCGCAATTTATGGAACCCATACTTGAAATGATTGCTGGGAATAAATTGACGGAAGAGCGTATTGATGAATCTGTGCGCAGAATTTTGGAAGTGAAGTTCAGATTAGGGCTGTTTGAAAATCCATTTGTAGATGAAAAGAAGATTCCTGAAAGATTATTTACTAAAGAGCATCAGCAAACAGCATTGGAAGCTGCCCGGAAATCTATTGTCTTGCTGAAAAATTCAAGGGGGATACTTCCTTTGAAATTTATGGGAAAACGAATTTTGGTAACGGGACCTAATGCGAATAATCAGGCAATGCTGGGTGACTGGAGCGCTCTGCAACCGGTTGATAATGTAGTGACTGTGCTTCAGGGAGTACGCAAAGTAGCCGGTAAAGATGCAGAAGTGAATTTCTTTGATACAGGCGATGCTATTCCCGGATTATCCCGGGAGATCATTCAGTCGGCTGTGGAGGCGGCCCGAAACAATGATGTGATTATTGCCGTAATAGGCGAAAATGCCCTCCGGTGTGAGAGTGTGAATCGCAATTCGGGCGAGAATATAGATAGAGATGACATTAACCCTGCCGGTTTGCAAAATGAACTGGTGGAAGAATTATGCAAAACGGGAAAACCGGTGGTGGTGGTGCTGATCAATGGCCGTCCGCTAAGTATTACGCGGATACAAAAACAGGCTGCTGCCATTATTGAAGCATGGGAACCCGGAAGTTATGGCGGACAAGCAATTGCCGAAATTTTGTCTGGAAAAGTGAACCCCAGCGGAAAACTTTCCATCTCCTTTCCCAGAAGTGTAGGACAGATTCCGGTTTTCTATAATCATAAACCGTCACAATATGTACGCAAGTACTTGCGTACTTCATCCGAGCCGTTGTATACGTTTGGAGACGGATTAAGTTATACATCTTACAGTTACAGTGAACCGGTATTGGATAAATCCTATATAGGTTCTGACGAAGGGGTAACTGTAACCGTAGAAGTCACTAATACGGGAGATCGTGAAGGAGAAGAGATCGTACAGATGTACCTGCGATATCCTGTGAGTGATGTTACCCGTGCTGTGAAAGAACTGAGAGGATTCCGTACTGTGTCCCTCAAAGCAGGTGAGAAGAAACAGGTGAGTTTTGTGCTTACTCCTGAAGAACTTTCCTCTTATGATGCGGAAATGAATTTTAAAGTAGATACGGGTGAGTTTATGATTATGGTTGGTGGATCGTCACGTGACGAGGATTTGAAGACAGTAGTTCTTACCGTAGGGGAATAGGGATGGTGTTGGCAACCCTTAACTAAATAATCATTTAACTAAAATTATTACGGAAAAATTTCTTTAATTACGAATGTCGTTGTACTTTTGTCGCAACTTTATTACACGTATAAACAAAAAAAAGAAGATTATGTCAAAAGTAACCGTAGTAGGTGCAGGTAACGTAGGTGCTACATGCGCTAATGTGTTGGCCTTTAATGAAGTGGCTGACGAAGTGGTAATGCTGGATGTGAAAGAAGGCGTTTCTGAAGGTAAAGCAATGGATATGATGCAGACAGCTCAATTGTTGGGTTTTGATACCACTATTGTAGGTTGCACCAACGATTATGAGAAGACTGCAAATTCTGACGTTATCGTTATCACATCAGGTATTCCCCGTAAGCCGGGCATGACTCGTGAAGAGTTGATCGGTGTGAATGCCGGTATCGTGAAGACAGTTGCTGAAAATGCATTGAAATATTCTCCCAACGCTATCCTTGTAGTTATTTCTAATCCGATGGATACAATGACTTATCTGGCATTGAAATCTTTGGGCTTGCCTAAGAACCGTGTTATCGGTATGGGTGGTGCTTTGGACAGCTCTCGTTTCAAATATTTCCTGTCTCAGGCTTTGGGTTGCAATGCAAACGAAGTGGAAGGTATGGTTATCGGTGGCCATGGTGATACTACTATGATTCCGTTGGCTCGCCTGGCTACATACAAAGGACAACCGGTCAGTACACTGTTGAGCGAAGAAAAACTGAACGAAGTGGTAGCTTCTACTATGGTAGGTGGTGCTACTCTGACTAAGTTACTGGGTACTTCTGCATGGTATGCACCGGGTGCGGCAGGAGCTTATGTTGTTGAGTCTATCATCCACAACCAGAAGAAGATGATTCCTTGCTCTGTATTGCTGGAAGGCGAATATGGTGAATCTGATCTTTGTATCGGTGTTCCCGTTATCCTGGGCAAGAATGGTATCGAAAAGATCGTAGAACTGGAACTGACTGCTGACGAAAAAGAAAAATTCGCTGCCAGTGCTAAGGCTGTTCACGGAACTAACGCTGCATTGAAAGAAGTAGGTGCTCTCTAATCGAGAAAGCGTTTTTATATTAATATTCAGTAGCGGTTGACTCCCTTTGTGAGTCAGCCGCTATTTTTTTGTCCATTCAAAATGGAAGGAAGCATCCATTTAGAATGGAAGGTTTAGTGAAAATATACATAAGTGTATAATACATTGATGTATATTTTGTATATTTACCTATGGAGGACATAAAAATAAAATCACCTTTGCAGACTCTGTTTTTGAACTGTGGTTCCGGCAGCAATATATGTCGCTTGTTTAAGTTTTCAGGATGGCTACACCCTTTCCCCCTTATGGCTACACCCTTTATGGCAAAGGGCTACACCATCCGGACGAAAGGGTGTAGCCCTGGCAATTGCAGTTGTTTGGGTTGATTATCAGCCGTTTCCGGTGCGCTCTTTTCTCAGTGCGGCGATGATGTATTTTCCTTTTGCCATCACAGTGCTCCACCGGGTACTCCCAATAACTTTAAATACATAGCCTCCCAACCGTCCGTAATCGGAAAGTTTTAGAATCGCTTTCAACTCATCTCGGTCAACAATATGCAGCTGCTTCAGTTCCAGTATTAATCCTTCCAGATTATGCGTTTTTTTGTTGTAGGCATAACCCGGAATTTCAAAAGAAGAACCCTCCGTTCTCTCTCCTCCATTCTCCCCTTGGGGAGTTAGAGGGGGAGTGTTTTTCTTTTCTTTACTTTCCTTTTCTTTACTTTGTCCGAAATTGCATGTATTTTCGGGTGGAAACAATACATCCTGTACCTCATTTTCTTCTTTCCCGTTTTTAGGAACTTTGGTTTCCACAAGGAAGTAAGGGAGGGGAGTCAAGTCCCGCTTTCTGCGTTTGGTAGCTTCCAGCCATACTTTTTGGATATGTACGGATGTCAATACCTGATGTTCCTCATACATTTTCCGGTCGAATATGTCTTTTGCTATCAGTAGTTCTACGATTTCCTGCATTTCCTCGTCCGATAGTTCGTTTCCTAATTTGTGGGCAAAGAGCATACACTGCTCTTTGTTCCACACCAGGTAATACCCTTCTTCTTTATAAATTTTGCCAAGCAGCTTTATGAATGCCGCTACTCCTTTCAGTCCGAAGCGGGCTTCTATCAATTCTGTTGCTACTCCTTCGAGCATACTTATGGTAACGGGGAAATATAGTACCCCTGTACAATTCATTGCCATTTCTTTAGTTATTAAACGATTAGTGATTAATGATTAGCAGACGGGGCTCCAGTCTAGTAAATTCTCCAACTGGAAACTTCTCCAACCTTGTGATTCTACATCCCAGTAAATTACAGTACTTTCTATGCGTTCCATTTCATAGAATCGGTGAAAGAAACTTTCATAAGGTATGAGGGTTGCTTTTACCATTTTAAAGGTTATGCCTTGTTTGTGAAAGGCAATAAGGGCATAGCCATACTGCATGTGGTCAATGAGGTCGATCAATCTTTGTGCCATGTATCCTGCACATTCCTCGGAATGCCCCTTTTCGAACATGAACCGTTTTTTCCATTTTTCTGCCATTCTTTCACGGACTGGAATCGGATTTTTGAACTCGTGTCTTTTCATCTTACGATATATTTAATTAATAATAATGTTGGTTACGTTTTCAAGCTCATGTCATAGCATAAAAAAAGATGTCGCTTCGCATAAGAGGAAGCGGCATCTCATTGAAGTCTGACTTGGTCTTGTTAACGTGAGGGCAAAGGTAAGTCTTGCTGTTTTAATGGTGTCTTTTTAATTCCGGTCTCTTTTGCGCGATGTTTTTTCATTATGTTTTTCATTGTGCCTGACTCTATCATCTTTTTGCCATATTTTTTCTGCCATTTTGGTTAAAGTGCTCTCTGCCATAGGGGTTCCATTATCATTCAAGAAAAGTTGGGTTTTCGCTATGCGTTTTACGAATGGAGCCAATTCGAGCTTTTCGGGTGGAATCTTTTCATTGTTTCCAACGTAGAAATTACCCTCAATGTATCCATCCAAAAGATTCCCCAGCATACTTTCCTGGTCATTGTTAATTCCTTTAACTTCTTTGCCTTTGGGCCGACCTCTGTGTGATGCATTTTCCATTTGTTCAGCGGATTGGCCATTCTGTTCACTTGGTTTTATTAACCCTTTTTCTTCGCTTTTAGTAGCGTTTTTTTTGAATTACTCATTTTACGAAAATATTTAATTAAAAATAGTTAATTTGTAAATAAGGGCGCAAAGATACTATGATTGTTGATATGTAGGGTAGGGGATGATGAATAAAATGAAATAAAAACTTTATTGGCAGATGTAATATGCAGTAAATTAGAATGGTATAGTGAAAAATAGGGGGTGTTCAGAAAACGTTCGTTTAATGGACAATACGATCATGCCTTCAACATGAAATTTGAAATCATCAAAATGAGAGGATATTAAATATATATATTATTAATATTATCACATTGATTACTAATAATATAACTGACGAGAAATGAAATAATAGAAATATTTTTATTAGACATCTTGCACGTTCCAAAAATACCCCTTATCTTTGCGCCCATTAAACGAACGATTAAAAAACACTTTTTTGAATTTAATATCTTCGTTTATAACGCATTAAGTCGAAATGTCTATTTGCTACGGTTTGAAAGAGAATATGTCTCGTTCAAACCGCGAAGCGCACTCGGAACTATAGTAAAATCCTCGATTCTCTTTTTGCAAGTGATTGAAAATCAAAAATATTGGTTTGCTGCCCGCACTCGTGACAAGCAAGAGTTTGCTGTCCGAAAATCTTTAGATAAGCTTAAGTCCGAAGAGAAGCTGGATCTTGACTGTTATCTTCCCACGCGAATTGTGATATCACAACTGAAGTATCGCCGCAAACGTAGTGAGGTTCCTGTTATCCAGAATTTAATCTTCATCCGTGCTACTAAACAAACCGCTTGCGACATATCCAATGTTTATAATGTCCAGCTTTTCTACATGAAGGATCTATTTACTCATTCCATGTTGGTTGTTCCTGATAAGCAGATGGAAGACTTCATGTTTGTGATGGACTTGAATCCGGATAGTATCGGTTTTGATGTTGAGCCCCTTGCCGCTGGAAACAGAGTGAGAGTTGTCAAGGGGGAATTCATCGGCATTGAGGGAGAGGTTGCTACGGAGGCCAATAAGACATACGTTGTCATTCGCATCACGGGTGTTTTGGTTGCAAGTGTCAAAGTCCCCAAATCTTATCTGAAAATAATAGAGTAACACTTTCTCAATTATATTTTAATCATATACCAAATGAATTCTTTACTTTCTTGTGCTCTTGAGCTTCAGCATGCTGCTCATGAGTTGATGTATCTTGGTATGGACGGAGAACCTATTTATTCCGACACTTTTTGTCGTTTGAATAAGGAAGTTCTCGTTAAATCCAATTCTCTTTTTTCCTCTAAGAGTTCCGATATCGAAGAAGAAGCCAACCTGTGTTTGGCTCTTTTAATGGGCTATAACGCTACTATTTATGATTATGGGGATAAAGATCAGAAAAAGCAATCTGTTCTAGACCGTGCATATACTATCTTAGAACAGCTTCCTACTTCTTTGCTTAAAGTTCGCTTGCTGACTTATTGTTATGGTGAAATCTATGAAGAGGCTCTGCTCCAGGAAGCTCGTGTTATTATAGGACAGTGGGATAAGAATGCTTTGACTTCCGAGCAAACGGAGGTCATGGAGGAACTAAAGAATATTGAAGAGAATCAATATCCTTTTGAGGTACTTGATTGATGTGTCTATAATTTTATTTCATAATACATAATGCAAGCAATTATTTTAGCTGCTGGTATGGGCAAACGCCTTGGCGAACTGACTAAGGGCAATACAAAATGCATGGTCAAAGTGAACGGTGTGTCTTTGATAGATCGTGTTTTGACACAGTTATCTACAATAAATCTCTCAAAAGTTATCATTGTAGTGGGGTATCAAGGGAAAAAGTTACAGGACTATTTGGGTAATTCTTATAAAGGGATGCCTCTACAATACATTGAGAATCCGGTTTATGACAAGACCAATAATATTTATTCGCTTTCGCTGGCAAAGAAGGAGCTTCAAGAGGATGACACGTTATTGATAGAATCCGATCTGATATTGGATGACGCTCTTCTTCCGATGCTGGTAAGTAACCCCTCACCCAACTTGGCATTGGTGGCCAAATATGAGACTTGGATGGACGGGACCATGGTATGTATAGACGAAGAGGATAATATTGTAAACTTTGTGCCCAAGCAGGCTTTTAGGTACAGTGATGTAAGCTCTTATTATAAGACGGTAAATGTCTACAAATTCAGTCGTGAATTTTCCTCTTCGCAATATGTTCCTTTTTTGGAGGCTTATACCAAGGCGTTAGGCAATAATGAGTATTACGAACAAGTATTGCGGGTTGTTACACTACTTGATAATTGTCCGTTGAAAGTACTTCCGCTTGATGGACAGAAATGGTATGAGATAGACGATGTGCAGGATTTGGATATTGCCGAGACTATCTTTAGTGATGAAGACAGGCAGTTGCCTCTTTATCAAAAGCGTTATGGCGGGTATTGGCGTTTCCCGAATTTGCTGGATTTCTGCTATCTGGTTAATCCTTACTTTCCTTCGCAGAAACTGAAAGAAGAATTGAAGGCTAATTTTGATGTGTTGCTGAGTGAATATCCTTCGGGTATGAGAATTAATTCACTACTTATATCTAAATATTTTCATATAGACAAAAATTATGCGGTAGTTGGAAATGGAGCTGCTGAATTAATAAAGTCATTGATGCGTTATTTGGACGGGAAAGTGGGTGTTGTGTTTCCTACATTCGAAGAGTATCCTAATCGCTATGCAGAGAATCGTTTGGTAAAATATGTTCCTCAGAATGCGGACTTTACCTATTCGGCCTTTGATTTGCAGACGTTCTTTGCGGGCAAGTCTATTTCTACGCTTCTTCTTATCAACCCTGACAATCCTTCCGGCAACTTTATTCCGTATGCTGATTTACTTTCTTTGATTTCGTGGACCGAAGAATGTGGTATCCGGTTAGTGGTGGACGAATCTTTTGTTGATTTTAGTGTGGGTTATGAACAGAATACCTTGTTGCGTAATGACATACTTTCTCGTTATCCTCATTTGACGGTGATGAAAAGTATTTCAAAATCCTATGGGGTTCCGGGGCTTCGTTTAGGCGTATTGGCGTCAGCTGATAAGGAACTGATCGAATGGATGAGGAAAGATGTTGCCATTTGGAATATTAATTCGTTTGCAGAATTCTATATGCAGATCTTTGGAAAGTATGAGGATGACTATAGACGGGCGTCCCGTCTTTTTGTGGAGGAACGTGCACGATTCCAAAAAGAACTTTCCGCAATTTCCTGGCTTCGTGTCATACCTTCACAAGCTAATTATTTTCTTTGCGAGGTATTGGATAAATACAGTTCGAAGGATTTGTTGAAACTTTTGTTGATTAAGTATGGTGTTTTGATAAAAGATTGTAGTACCAAGTCAGGGTTTGAAGGAAAGAATTATATCCGTATTGCGGTACGTGGAAAAGCGGATAATGATAAATTGGTTGAATCTTTAAAGAAGTTATAATGAAAATACTGGACTTTGATAAAATTAAATCTTTGAATTTGTCAGCAGAGGAAATGTATAGCTGGACAGAAAATGTATGGAAACAGCAGGATTCATTCATTTTGCCACCGAAATCAAAAATGTTACAAGGAGAAAGTGGACGGTATTTTACTATGCCTTGCGTGTTGCCTCAATACGATATTTCCGGAGTAAAATTTATCTGCCGGAATGTGGATGATGTGGATGGAGTTCCTGCCCGTAATTCTAATATTATGTTGCAAAATTGTTCCAAACATGGTTTACTGGCTGTTATGGATGGTACATATATTACTAATATGCGTACGGGAGCTAATGCGGCGTATAATGCGATAACGTTTGCTAAATCCAAGCCTGAGACATTAGCTGTATATGGTTTGGGATTAACAGCTCGCGCTTTTATGTTTTTCTTTACGGCTATATTTAAGCATCCCATTACGGTAAAGTTGATGCGTTACAAAAATCAGGCAGAACTGTTTATTGATAAGTTTAAGTCTAATCCTAATTTGAAATTTCAGATATGCGATAATTTGGAGGAATTGTTTCATTCGGATATAATAGTGTCATGTGTAAGTTTTGCCAGAAAGGAATTATGCGATATATCAGTGTATCCAAAAGGTTGTACGGTAGTGCCTGTCCATACAAGTGGCTTTCAGAATTGTGATTTGGCTTTCGATAAAGTAGTGGTAGATGATATAGGGCACGTAAAAGGTTATCGGTATTTTAATGAATTTCAGGATAGGATGATAAGGATTACTGATGTAGCCAATCAACGAGTTGCCGGACGTGAAAATGATGAACAACAAATTGTTGTATATGACGGAGGAGTTGCTATACATGATTTATACTACGCCATGAAAATTTTGGAGAAGGCTGAGGATGATTGCATTCAGATACCGATGTCTTATCCGGAGGAGAGGTTTTGGATTTAATATTTTTTCTTAAGATTGACGTAGCTTTAAATATAGCTAATATTTAAATGTCATTAGGAGTGAAAATTTTGTCCGGAACAATTTGGGTTTCGGTTGATAAGTTCGGTACAATGTTCTTGCAATTCTTCGTCAATTTGATATTGGCGCGTCTGCTTACTCCTGCTGATTATGGTTGTATTGGAATGCTAGCCATTTTTATAGTGGTTTCACAGGTGTTGATTGATGGAGGATTTGGTTCAGCTCTGATACAGAAAAAGCAACCGACACAGGTGGACTATTCCACAATTTTCTTTTGGAATCTATTTTTTGCTTGTTTCCTTTATGTCGTATTGTTCTTTTCTGCGCCCCAGATAGCTTTGTTTTTTAAAATGCCGCTATTAAGCGATGTCTTGAAAGTTTTAGGACTTATCTTGATTATTAATTCTTTGGGAATCATTCAAAATAATCGGTTGCGTAAATTACTGGCCTTCAAGAAAATTTCATTAGTCAATGTTCTTTCTCTTTCTGCCGCTTCTTTGGTGGGAGTTTTTTTGGCATATCGGGGCTGGGGTGTTTGGAGTCTGGTTGCTATGCAGTTAATTAATGCTTTGCTCAATGCCGGAACATTGTGGTTAGTGGCTCGTTGGTATCCTTCCTGGACTTTTTCTTTTGCTACTCTGAAGGAACTATTTGGTTTTGGCGGTTTTCTTTTGGCTTCCAATGTATTGCAGGAAATATGCAAGAATCTGCAAGGGTTGATTATAGGCCGTAAATTTTCTTCCACCGAAATGGGGCTTTACTCACAAGCCAAAAAACTGGATGATGTAGCCTGCCTGACATTGCCTAATGTTATTATGCAGGTGTTGTTTCCCGTTTACGCGCAGTTGCAGAACGATTTGAAACAGATGAGAAAAACATTAGACATGAGTGTACAGGTTATCTCTTTTGTTACCTTTCCTTTGGTTGCGATATTCATTTTGGTGGCTCACCCCTTGATTGGTTTCTTGTACGGTAATAAGTGGGAGGGAGCTATACCTTATTTCCAAATATTGTGCGTAGGAGGATTGTTTGCCTGCTTACAAAATGTGAATTATTATGCGGTAGCTGCTTTGGGAAAGAGCAAGCCTCTTTTCAGATGGAGTTTCTATAAATGGGGCATGCTGTTTGTTCTTTTGCTGGGTGGTATGCACTGGGGGATACACGGTATCTTATGGGGAATGGTGCTCAGTTCATTGAATATCTATTTGGTTAATGCCTTATTAGTTTCAAAATATTGCCATTATCCTCTTATTAATCAGGTGAAAAAACTCTTACCTATTTTTCTATTGTCATTTTTAGTGGCGGTATTTGTGCTGTTATTCAATCAGTGGACGCTTTTGCCTTTTGGAGTAAATATTATGATATATATAACTATTTATGTGACGGTAGCTTGGATGGTGAGAATGGATGCGTGGAAAAATTGTGTTTTATTGTTGAAAATGTTGCGAAATTTAAATGTTTAGAAAATAATTTTTATGAAATCGTATATAGATATTGTAAATGAAATTAAGGGCTTGTCAAAATCGAGAATTACGAATATAAGAAAAGGGATGTTGGCAGGTCATATGTGTAGGCCACTGTCTCCCTATCTTTCTGCTGTATTTATAAAAAAAGAAATTCGTCCTAATACGGTGACGTTGATGATGATGGGATGGGGAATACTTGGAAGTATATTATTTGCCATTCCTAACGTGTGGTGTAAAATCGTAGGATATATATGCTTTTATTTGTGGTTTACGATGGACTTATGTGATGGGGAAGTTGCTCGTGTAACAAAAAGATTTTCTAAATATGGTAAAGAAATGGATTATATGGCTCATTTAATTTGTCACCCTTTGATGAATATAGCTATGTGGATAACCTATTTGCAAGCAGATAAGTATGATGTAACAATGTTGGCTTGTATTTTTATAACTATAATATCAGTGGAACTTGTGATGCGTAATCTTATTTCATTTGATTCTTATTTAGGAAATTTGAATCAAAGTAATATGCAACAATTATTACCGAATTATTGCCGTTACTTGATTAATCAATCAATATTATATCCTAATTTTATTTTAATATTTACATTGTTTGTTCTTGGAGATTATTTTTATAATTTTACTTTTCATACTATCTATTTTCTCTTTTTGTGGACTTTCTATTTTCTTTTAGTTGGTTTGAAAGCCTTCTTTGTTAGGTTGGCTTATTATTACAAATATTAATTCTGAATTCCTAGTTTTTATATTTGTTTTGTTTCAATATATCTTCTTATTCTTTTTTGGTGGACTTTGCTTGTCTGTAGTTCTTGATCCGGGGAATGTTTTGTTCGGTATAAAGGAACATTTATTTATTTTGTCTTTTATAACAGGGGCTATAACAATAAAGCGGTATCCGTCTTTAATATTGATTATTTATATTATTGTTGGATTATTGATTCCTGTATATGGTTTATTAGTAGGGAATTTACTTGGAGACTATTTCTCTGTTGAATATGCATTAATGTATCTTAAGGCTTTCATGTTTTTGTCTTTAATATTGATAGGGCATAAATATGGATTATATATAAGTGATATTTTTTCAGTTATTACATTGTTACTTATACCGATAACTATTGTTATATGGTATATGGTAGATAGCTTTTCTGTAGAACAAAGTGAAATTTATCCTCAAGAGATTGTTGTCGTTTCCCGTAGAGCATTTGGTCCGCTGTTAATTGATCCTGTTGTGTTTTATAAGACATCACCTTTATTAGTGTTTGGTTTGTCTTTTTTGTGTTTTAAAAAGCAGAGCTCGTTGACACTGTTATTACTTATACTCGGATTTTGGGTGATGTTTATTTCTGGTACACGTGCCAATCTTATTTCTGTTACTGTGATCTACATTATAGGTATATATAATTGTGTAAAAGAGAATCAAAGATTGAAGAATTTGTTTATATTAATAAGCATATTTCTTGTATTTGTGTTCTTTCCTTATTTGTTAACAGAGGTTTTCTTTAATTCAGAAGAGTCCTCTTTAATCACAAAGCAGAGTTTAATTGACTCTTATTTGCTGTATTGGAATGAAAATCCTTTAAAATTTTTATTAGGTAGTGGATTGGGAGCAGGTATGGCTACTGATGTAAGAGGTGTTGAGTATATAATGGAACCAACATATTTTGAGATTGTAAGATTTTGGGGTATCATAAATATGCCTTTTACTGTTTTCTTTTTGTTGTTGTTGCCAATCTGTTTTTTTATGAAATCGCAGAGAAGTACATTATTTCCTAAATATAAATATGTGTTTATTGCTTATTTGTTGTATGTATTTGTAGAAATTCCTTCTAATCCTTTGTTATTGAGCTCGACGGGAATGATCGTTTATGTGATTGCATTATCTTCTTCTTATTATCTTTATAAATATTCACATTCTCATGATTGATATATTGTTGTCTACGTATAATGGAGAGAAATATTTAAATGAGCAGATCATTTCGATACAAAATCAATCTGAAAAAGATTGGAGACTTTTAGTTCGAGATGACGGATCATCTGATAATACTTTAAGGTTACTGGAGTATTTTGCGTCTCAAGATAAACGCATTATTTTGATTAAAGATGATAAAGGAAATTTAGGTGTCGTGAGAAGTTTTGAGATTTTATTGGCTCAATCTAATGCAGATTACATAATGTTTGCTGATCAAGATGATGTATGGCTTGCTAATAAAATAAGGGATACCTGGGAGGCTATGCTTACTGTTGAAAGAAAAACGAGTAATATTCCTTTATTGGTTTTTACAGATGTATGCGTAGTGGATGCTGGATTGAAAGAGATACATCCTTCTTTTATATCTCGTGAAAGGTATGATGTCACAAAGGTAAATGATATATATAAACTAGTAATTTCAAATTGTATTATGGGGTGTACGGTGATGATAAATTCAAAAGCTAGAGAGAAGGTTCTTCCTTTTAGTAGATATGCTTTAATGCATGATTGGTGGATTGGATTAGTTGTCGCTAATTATGGGAAAAATATTTTTCTTGATAAAGTTACTTCTTTGTATAGGCAACATGAGAACAATCAAGTAGGAAGTGGAAGAATTACAATAAAGTATTATTTAAATCGCTTGTTTAACATTTATAAATATTTCATGGTGAATTATAGATATATTCAAATGGTTAAGGATTTACCATTAAAAATGAGTATACCTTTTATACTATTTAAGAAGACTTACTTTTCAATGTGTAGTATTATTAATAAAATAAAGAAATGAAGCCAGAGATTATTGCGTTCTATTTTCCTCAATTTCATGCAATATCGGAAAATGATGAATGGTGGGGAAAAGGGTTCAACGATTGGAATTTAGTGCAAAAGGCTATGCCGAATTTTAGTGGTCATTGTCAGCCTCGTGTTCCTCTTGATGATATCTATTATAATCCATGTAAAAAAGAGGTTTTAGAAAAGCAAATACGTTTAGCCAAAAAGTATGGTATAGGAGGGTTTATGTTTTATCATTATTGGTTTGACGGGAAGCTGTTGTTGGAAAAACCGTTGGAAACTTTTTTAAATAATAAAGATTTAAACTTTCCTTTTTGCATTTGTTGGGCAAATGAAACTTGGACTCGTGCTTGGAGTGGTAAACCGGAGTGCATTTTGATAAAACAATCACATACTCCGGATAAGACTTTGTGGAAAGCGCATTTTGACTATCTCCTGCCTTTTTTAAAGGATGAACGTGCGATTCGGATTGATAATAAGATTGTATTTCTGATTTATCAACCTTCTTTGGTAGAAAAAGGAAATGAAATGATAGAATATTGGCGATATTTAGCGAGGCAAAATCAATTGGATGAATTATATTTTATTGGAATTAAAAATCATCCAATAAACAATGCTGAGAATTATAGTGCTTATGATGGAATTTTAAAGTTTCAACCTAGGGAAGCTTATACTTCTACTGAGTTTTTATCTGAAAATAAACTTAACTATTTTTCATTTCTACGAAAGTTACCTGAATCTGTATTAAAGTATTTGAGGATGTTATATATGGATTTTAATAAGTACCATGTGTATGATTCTAGGAAACTTTGGAACATAATGCTTGATAGTGCTTATAAAAAAGAAAATGGATTGTTAGACAAGGATGTGTTTGAAAGTGTATTCTTTGAATGGGATAATACACCAAGATATGGTAAGAAGGCTAAAATCTTTACACGTCTTTCTAATGAAGAATTACATAAGAATTTTGTGGAACTATTGATAAAAGCTAGGCAGCATCATTCACCTTATGTGTTTTTTAATGCTTGGAATGAGTGGTCTGAAAGTGCTTATTTAGAACCTGATAAAATGAATGGGTATGAGAATTTGGAAATATGCTATAAATCTCTGAATAGTATTTAAATGTGGAAAGAAGGGATTGCGATTAAGTGGATGAAATAATTAAGTATAACGATGGAAGTAATAAAGACTGCGATAGAAGGTGTGGTAATTATTGAACCACATCTTTTTCGTGATGATAGAGGATACTTTTTTGAATCTTTTTCTCAGCGGGAATTTGATGAGAAAGTACGTCCAGTCAATTTTGTACAAGACAATGAGAGTATGTCAAGTTATGGAGTGATAAGGGGACTGCATTTTCAGGCAATGCCTTATTGTCAAAGTAAATTAGTGCGCTGCGTAAAAGGGGCAGTGCTAGATGTGGCAGTGGATGTTCGTAAAGGTTCACCAACCTATGGACAACATGTAATGGTGGAACTGAATGAAGAGAATCATCGTCAGTTCTTTATTCCTCGTGGTTTTGCGCATGGTTTTAGTGTATTGAGCGAAACGGCTGTTTTTCAGTATAAATGTGACAATTTTTATGCTCCTCAGGTGGATGGAGGTATCAGTATCTTAGACACTTCATTGGGTATTGACTGGAAAATATCCATGGATAGAGCTGTTTTGTCACCTAAAGATTTGAAACATCCATTGTTGGAGGATTTTGATAGTCCATTTTCTTATAGTGAAGATCTATATTGTGTTTAACAAATAATAGTGTTGAGTATTGAAGGATTTGGTGTTATCCTTGCAAGTATATCTTGCTTTGGGAGCATTTATAAGCTAACAATAAAATTAATATATGTCAATCTTTAAAGACAAAGTTTTATTAATTACTGGCGGAACAGGTTCTTTCGGTAATATGGTGTTGAAGCGTTTCTTGGATTCAGACATCAAGGAAATAAGAATTTTTAGTCGTGACGAGAAGAAACAGGATGATATGCGCCATCAATTGCAGAATTCTAAGGTGAAATTTTACATAGGGAATGTGCGCGACCGTTCATCGGTGGACGATGCAATGATAGGTGTAGATTATGTGTTTGCTGCAGCAGCTCTTAAGCAGGTGCCTTCGTGTGAATTCTTTCCCATGCAGGCTGTGCTTACAAATGTGCTGGGAACAAACAATGTCATTGAATCTGCTATAGAACATGGCGTGAAGAATATTGTGGTACTCTCTACTGACAAAGCAGCTTATCCTATCAATGCAATGGGAATAAGTAAGGCCATGATGGAAAAAGTTGCTATTGCCAAAGGGCGGACTTTAGGTATTCATGCCGCAACCACTATCTGTTGCACTCGTTATGGGAATGTGATGGCTAGTCGTGGGTCGGTTATTCCTTTGTGGATTGAGCAAATGAAAGAGCATAAGCCTATTACGATAACCGATCCTCAGATGACACGCTTCATGATGACTTTGAATGATGCGGTGGATCTTGTTGTTTATGCCTTTGAACATGGTGAAAATGGGGATTTATTTGTTCAGAAAGCTCCTGCTGCAACTTTAGATGTACTGGCACTTGCGTTGAAAGAACTGTTTCATTCGGATTCAGAAATTAAAGTTATCGGGACCCGCCATGGGGAGAAGGTGTACGAAACTCTTGTTACACGCGAGGAAATGACAAAGGCGGAAGATATGGGAGACTATTATCGCATAAGATGCGACAACCGGGACTTAAATTATGATAAGTTGGAAGGTGGAAATGAGGAAATAACGAAAATTGAAGATTATCACTCTCATAATACTCGGAGGCTGACTGTGGAAGAGATGAAAGAACTCTTAATGAAAGTGGATTATGTTCGTGAATGTTTGGCCCTGAATGACTAGCATATGAGAATTTTGGTATTAGGTGGCAGTGGAATGGCTGGACATACCATTACTCTTTATTTTAAAGAGAATGGACATGATGTGACCGCTTTTACCACTAAGCCTTTTCCTTTTTGTGAAAACATTGTAGGGAATGCGCTTGATTTTGAAAAATTGGATTCCATAATACGATTGGGAAATTATGATGTCATCATAAATTGTGTGGGGATTTTAAACCAGTATGCGGAAGAAAAACCGGACATTGCTAAAAGTATAAATTCGGATTTACCTCATTTTATAGCAGATACTATTCGTGGACTTCCTTGTAAACTGATTCACATGAGTACCGATTGTGTTTTTGCGGGAAATACAGGGCCTTATAAAGAATATAGCGTGAAAGATGGAATTTCTGTGTATGACAAAACAAAGGCGGATGGTGAAGTTGTGGATGATAAGAACCTAACCTTTCGAAATTCTATTATCGGTCCGGATTTGAAGAAAGAAGGGATCGGATTGTTTAACTGGTTTATGAAACAGACTGGTAAGATTGAAGGATATACAGGGGCTATTTGGACAGGGGTGACCACCTTGACATTGGCCAAAGCTATGGAGGCTGCTATACGTCAAAATTTGTGTGGACTTTATAATTTGGTGAATAATACATCCATTTCTAAGTTTGAATTGCTGTGTTTATTTAATAAGTATTGTAAACTCTTTCCTGTTTCTATAACACCTTCTGGCAAATTGCATTTGGACAAGACCTTGGTTTGTACACGTACTGACTTTGATTTTACCGTCCCTTCTTACGAACAAATGATTATTGAAATGAAAGATTGGATATATTCTCATAAAAATATTTATCCTGATTATTACTATTTATGATAGATTTTAAGGGTAAGAATATTTTAATGTTTTCTCCTTATGGCGCTACTAAACACTATGGAGAGGCTATTAAAGATGAATTGTTGAAGAGAGGCGCCAAAGTCAAAGGATATGATGAAAGGCCTTCGCAAAATGCCTTGATGAAAATCATCATCCGCTTCTTGAAAAAAAGGATTCCGCAAATTTTTGCAAAATACATAGATTCTATAATCAAAGAAAATCGGGGCATTTGCTTTGATTATATATTGATATGCCGTGGTGAGGCTTTTACGGAATTTACTGTTAATCGTTTGAAGAAAGCTTTCACAAATGCCCAATGCATTTTATATCTGTGGGATATTTTGGAAACGACTAATGTCAGGGATGTTATTCATTGCTTTGATAAGGCTATGTCTTTCGATCCTTACAATGTTGCGTCAGAGAGCTTTCTGAAGTTCAGACCTACTTTTTTTGTTCCTTTATATAGAAGTGTACCAATCAATGCAGAGTATAAATACGATATCATGTTTATAGGTACATTGCATAGCAATCGTTATAAAATAATCAATCTTTTCAGAACTTTCTTTGAGAAACAAGGTATATCGTCTTTTATATATTTGTATGTTCCCAGTGTATTAGTATACATGAAAGACCTGATATGTAAATTTCCATATATAAGCATAGCCAAAGTGAATTTTACTCCAATTTCTTTGTCGGATACTGTTATGAAAATGAAGGAATCTAAGTGTGTATTGGATATAAATTACACAAATCAAAGAAGTTTGTCGATGCGGGCTTATGAGGCTATGGCTGCAAGAAGGAAGTATGTTACGACAAATCCGGAAATCATGAAATATGATTTTTATAATGAAAATAATATATTAGTAGTTGACATAAAGAAACCTATTATTCCACGTACTTTTATAGATTCTCCATTTGTTGATATTGATGCTCAAGTTTTGCATAAGTATTCTGTAGAAGGGCTAGTTGATGACTTGTTTGGATAAGTAGTCTGCATTTATATGTTTTATAGGTTGATTTTATGAATATTCTAATTACGGGAATCCACGGTTTTGTGGGTTCTAATCTTGTTGTTGCCTTAAAGAATCATTATGTTCTTTATGGCTTGGATATTGTTACTCCAGAGAAGGAGGGAGTGGTGAAGACTTTTGCTTGGAAAGATATTGAAACAACTTCTTTCCCCATGCAACGTTTACCTCGTTTTGATGCCATCATCCATTTGGCAGGCAAAGCGCATGATACAAAAAATCAGTCTGCTTCTCAGATATATTTTGATATCAATATGGGCTTGACGCAGAAGATATTTGATTTCTTTTTAGAATCTTCTGCGAAGAAGTTTATCTTTTTTAGTTCTGTGAAAGCTGCTGCAGACAGTGTAGTGGGGGATATGCTGACAGAAGATGTGATACCGACTCCGGTTGGTCCTTATGGAGAAAGTAAGATTGCAGCTGAAGAATATATTCTTGATAAGTTGAGAAATGAGCATGGAGAATTGAAAGTTGCTATGCAGCGTGATAAGCAGGTGTATATTTTGCGTCCTTGTATGATTCACGGTCCTGGTAATAAGGGTAATCTGAACTTGCTTTATAATGTGGTAAAGAAAGGTATCCCCTGGCCTTTAGGTGATTTTGAGAATAAGCGCTCGTTTACTTCTATAGATAATCTTTGCTATGTAGTGGAAGGTTTGTTGACAAAAGACGTAGCGAGCGGTATTTATCACATGGGTGATGATGAAGCCTTGTCTACGAATGAACTGATAGCCCTTATGTGTGAAGCTATGGGTAAGGAGCCTCACATTTGGAAAATGAACAGGAAAATGATGGAGGGGTGCGCAGGACTGGGTACGCTGCTTCATCTGCCTTTGAATACAGAACGGCTGAGAAAGCTGACTGAGAATTACGTGGTGAGTAATGAGAAAATAAAATCCGCCCTTGGTATTGACAGGATGCCTGTCCGTGCGGCGGATGGAATAATGAAAACGATCCGCAGTTTCACTGCGGAGAGCACAGAGTAATACGGAGTTTCTAACCTACTTATAACTTGTAAATCGTGTATTATATCATTATATTAGTTCTGCTCTTTGTAGCAGAACTTTTTTATTTTAGAGTGGCTGATAAGTTTAATATCATTGATAAGCCCAATGAGCGTAGTTCTCATTCACGGATAACTTTGCGTGGTGGCGGTATAATTTTCTATTTTGGAGCTTTAGCCTATTTCCTGAGTAATCATTGGGAGTATCCATGGTTTATGTTGGCATTGACTCTGATCACTTTTATCAGTTTTGTAGATGATATCCGTTCTACTTCCCAAGGTCTGAGGTTGGTGTTTCACTTTACTGCAATGGCTTTTATGTTTTACCAATGGGGCTTGTTTTCGCTTTCCTGGTGGTGGATTATCATAGCTTTGATCGTTTGTACGGGTATCATTAATGCTTATAACTTTATGGATGGCATCAATGGCATCACAGGTGGTTATTCATTGGTTATCCTTGGGGCATTAGCTTATATCAATTCTGAGATCACTGCTTTTGCTGAACCGGCTTTGATTAATATTGTTCTTTGTTCAGTCCTCGTCTTTTGTTTCTTCAATTTCCGTAAGAAGGCGAAATGTTTTGCCGGTGATGTCGGTTCTGTGAGTATTGCTTTTATTCTTCTTTTTTTGATAGGAAAGTTAATTCTAACGACCGGAGATTTTAGTTGGATAATCCTATTGGTCGTTTATGGTGTCGATAGTGTTTTGACCATCATTCATCGTTTGATGCTTCATGAGAATATAGGCTTACCTCATCGTAAGCACATGTATCAGTTGATGGCAAATGAGTTGAGGGTCCCTCATGTGGTTGTTTCTTTTATTTATATGGTAGTGCAGGCTTTAATAATGCTCGGCTATTTTTATTTTATAGGGTATGGATATTGGTATCTGTTTGGGATAATATTTTGTCTTAGCTTATTCTATACGTTGTTTATGAAAAAGTTTTTTCATAAACATCAGTATTAGTCAAGCGAATTAAACAACCATTTTTTGTTTGGTTCCATTTTGGAGTACCGTATGGAGGGGAATGCTTTAAATTGGACATTGACAGTAGCCAGTATTACTCTATAAAAAGGAATCGTTCTGGCTCTTTTTGAATTAATAAGTCATGAATTTTGTTGTTTTCAAAGAAAAAACAGTAGCTTTGTAAAAGATGCAACATAAAATAATATGGTATGAAAACAATCAAGTTAGGTTATGAAGGTGACGAAGTTATCTTCCTTCAGCAGGCATTAGTTCAAGGAGGTTATTCGGGGGTAGAAAGCCGGGTATTTACGCAGGAAATGAAAGCTGCCGTCATTGATTTTCAGAAGAAGCACCAGCTGGATGCTGATGGTATAGTGGGTTATCGTAGTTGGGAAGCATTGCTGCTCAATGGTTATGAGGCAGGCGAGCGGCTATCTGAGAATGATTTTACCCTTATTGCCCGGTTATTGGATTGTGAATTGGCGGCGCTGAAAGCTGTGCAGAAGGTGGAAACCGGTGGGAAAGGTGGATTCTTCGCTCCGGGAAAACCCGCTATTCTTTTTGAAGGGCATATCTTCTGGAATCAGCTGAAGAAAAGGGGAATCGCACCCGAAGAACATCTGGCAGGCAATGAAAATATTCTTTACCCCAAATGGGAAAAAGGGCATTATATGGGAGGTCTCCGCGAGTATGATCGTTTAGAACAGGCACGCAAAATTAACCGTGAAGCGGCAGATGCTTCTGCCAGCTGGGGAATGTTCCAGATTATGGGATTTAATTATGCCGCTTGTGGCGAAAGTAGTGTGGAAAGTTTTGTGAATGCCATGTGCGAAAGCGAGTTGAAACAACTGGTGCTTTCTGCCCGTTTCATTAAACAGGCGGGTATGCTTCCGGCATTGCAAAACAAGGATTGGGCAGAATTTGCAAAACGTTATAATGGTCCTGCTTATGCTCAGGATGATTATGATAAAAAACTTGCGAAAGCTTATCAAAGGTTTTTGTAGGCTTTCAATTCCTTTTTGCTATTTTGAAAGAAGTGTTATATCAGGTTGCCGCAATGACTAAATTTGTTATGATTGTGAATTATTATTCGAGTGCTAACATAATATCGACATAAAATATTATCTTTACATTGGAATTGATTATTGTTTTATAGCATGTCAAAAATTAGAGAACTTACATTGGATGAGGTGCTGAAATTGAAAGCAGTAGTGTTATACGTCATGAATAGGTGTGGGCTATAGACAATTTTCATTTGTTTAAGATCTTATATTTTGCAGATAGAGCACACTATGCTAAATATGGTAGGCGAATTATTCAAGATACTTTTTGTGCTTTACCCAAAGGACCTGTACCCTCAACTTTATTTGATGCTATAAAGGTAGCAACGAGCCAGACATCTGCAATTAAAGGCTCTTCTTTAGCATTAATAGGATAGAGTATATCAGGAAAAATGAGGAAATTAATAAGTTGGCACACTGATGGGAAACTCTATTTCCATTGATTACACCGAGACAATTTAAAAAGTTTGGACTGTAAAATTGTTCTTGCATAAACAGCTGTACTATACCGTTTTATAACTTTTCTCTGAAAAACTGCCCCTAGCATACCTTTTTCTTCTTCATATTTGAGATTTTATCCTCACCTTTGCATCGTTGATCAACGAAACGAGTGAATTAAGAACAGAATTTAAATCTCTAAATGAAAAAAGTATGAGCGTAATTTTTAGAACGGTGGAGAGACCGTCCGACCCTCGGGTTGAAGATTCTCCCAAGAAGTATTTCCCGCAGTTAGTAACATTAGGACAGAGTGTGAATCTGAACTTCATTGCCCAGAAAATGCAGGATCGTTCTTCACTTTCTATCGGTGACATCCGGAGTACGATGCAGAACTTCGTGGAGAAGTTGAAAGAACAGTTGCTGGAAGGCAAGACTGTGAATATTACAGGGTTGGGGGTGTTTATGTTGGCTGCTAAGTCGAAAGGCGAGGATAAAGCCGAGGAGGTAACAGCTAAAAGTGTGGAAAGTGTCCGTATCTGCTTCCAGGCTAATAAAGAACTGAAGATAACCAAGACTGCTACCCGTGCCGGTGAGAAGTTGGATTTGGTCAGTTTGGATGATTACCTGAAAGGACTGACGAATGCTCCTTCGGGAGGCGGTTCGGATGATGGCTCGGAAGATAAGCCGGGCGGAGGCGGAGTGGATGAGAATCCTCTCGGGTAAATTAAAAATTAGAAATTAAAAAAATCACTATGAAGAAAACGAGTTGGAATGTGATATTGAAAATGATTATCGCCTTAGCCAGCGCTATTGCAGGTGTGATTGGCGGGCAGGCGATGACACCGTAACATATTGAGTTGAAAAGTGGAAAGCCGCTATCCGAAAATTAGGATGGCGGCTTTTCTTATAGTTAGCGTTGCTGATTATCTTACATCTGCCCCCCACATCAGCTTATTGCGAAGCGTATCGAAGAATATATGATTGAAGCGCTTTACTACCTTAATGCTATAGTCTGCCCGTGAAATTCTCAAGCGGGTGGTTTCTTTGCATGATTCACTGCGGCCGTCAATGGCAACAAGAAAACTGTGGCTACGGCTTTCGACGTCGAGAGTGATTTCCCAATCATCACAAATGACAATGGGGCGTACATTAAGACTGTGAGGGGCAACCGGAGTGATAGCGATTGTTTTGCTATGGGGCACGATGACCGGACCGCCGACACTGAGAGAATAAGCGGTGGAACCGGTAGGAGTGGATACCACCAGTCCGTCTGCCTGATAAGTAGTGAGATGTGCACCGTTGATGGCAGTATGGATACTAATCATGGAAGAACTATCGCGCTTCAATACCGCAATCTCATTAAGTGCGTATGGGGATTTCATCAAATCTTCGTCATCGCAATGCAACTGTAATACGCTGCGTTCCTCCACCTTATAATGATTATTGTAGATTTCATCAAAAGTCTCTTCCATCTCTTCCGGGGAAATGTCTGCCAAAAAACCGAGGCGCCCGGTGTTGATACCCAAAATGGGGATATTCTTTTTACCTACCCGGCTGGCTGCTTTCAGGAATGTACCGTCACCACCGATACTGATGACCATATCGGCAATGAAATCATTACCGTCGAAGAGTTCAGCGGAAGCGATATCCATATGCAAGTCCGAAGTCAGAAAGTTATAAAACTCTCTGCATATGCAAAGCCGGGCATCGCGTTGTTCCAGCAAACGGAACAAAGTTTCCGCATGTTTTGATTTTTTAGCTTGGTAAGTGTTCCCAAAAATGGCAAATTTCATCGTCAATTCTTTCTTAATGAAATGCAAATATGGTATTTTTTTCTCAGAACGCTGCCAATATATCGCTATTATTTGTACTTTTGCGCAAAACTATGGACCGAATTATGACTAGATTAAGTGTAAATATAAACAAGATTGCAACGTTGCGTAATGCGCGTGGAGGTGATGTACCTAATGTGGTGAAAGTGGCACTGGATTGTGAGAACTTCGGTGCAGACGGGATAACCGTTCACCCACGCCCTGACGAAAGGCATATACGCCGAAGTGATGTGTATGATCTTCGCCCGTTGCTTCGTACGGAATTTAATATCGAAGGATATCCGTCTCCCGACTTTATCGATCTGGTGCTGAAGGTAAAACCTCATCAAGTGACCCTGGTTCCGGATAGTCCTGCTCAGTTGACTTCCAATGCCGGTTGGGATACCAAAAAGAATCTGGATTTTCTGACTGAGGTGCTCGATGGATTTAATCATGCGGGCATCCGTACTTCCGTGTTTGTATCTGCCGATGCGGAAATGATAGAATATGCTGCCAAGGCCGGTGCCGACAGGGTGGAACTTTATACGGAACCTTATGCGACGGCTTATCCTCAGAACAAAGAGGCTGCGGTTGCACCTTTTGTGGAAGCTGCCAAAGTGGCGCGCAGTCTGGGTTTGGGGTTGAATGCAGGGCATGATTTGAGCCTGGTGAACTTGAATTATTTATATCAAAACATTCCGTGGATGGATGAAGTCTCTATCGGGCATTCGCTGATCAGTGATGCTTTGTATCTGGGATTGGAACGTACTATTCAGGAATATAAAAACTGTCTTCGTTGATGAATGCAATGTTGTTATTGGCCCAAGTGGCTCCGGCGCTGACCGACTCGATTGCCGGCGCCAATCCGGTTTTGACCCAGGTAGCTGGTGCTGAAGAGATGAATTTGTGGAGCATGGCTGTCAAGGGTGGCTGGATTATGATCGTTCTTGGACTCTTGTCCATTCTTTGTTTCTATATCTTGTTCGAACGCAATTATGTCATTCGGAAGGCTGGCAAAGAAGACCCGATGTTCATGGATAAGATAAAGGACTATATTTTGGATGGAGAAATAAAGGCTGCCATAGCCTACTGCCGCAGTGTAAATACTCCGTCAGCCCGTATGATTGAGAAGGGAATCAGCCGATTGGGACGTCCGGTGAATGACGTGCAGGCTGCTATCGAGAATGTGGGAAATATAGAGGTGGCCAAGTTGGAGAAAGGGTTGACGATTATGGCTACCATCTCCGGAGGTGCGCCGATGATTGGTTTCCTGGGTACGGTGACCGGTATGGTGAGGGCCTTTTATGAAATGGCCAATGCCGGCAATAACATTGATATAACGTTGCTCTCAGGAGGTATTTATGAGGCTATGATTACTACGGTCGGTGGTCTGATTGTAGGTATTATTGCCATGTTTGCCTATAATTACCTGGTGACATTGGTAGATGGTGTGGTAAATAAGATGGAGGCTAAGACCATGGCATTCATGGACCTCCTGAATGAACCAGCGTAATTAATAGTTAGAAGTTAATAATTAATAATTAAAGAAGCGTGCTACAACGTAGAGCTAAAATATCGCCTAATTTCAGTATGGCATCTATGACGGATGTCATCTTCCTGTTGCTGATCTTTTTCATGATCACGTCTACGGTTGTTTCGCCGAATGCTATCAAGGTGTTGCTTCCGCAGGGAAAACAACAGACGTCTGCCAAGCCTTTAACGAGGGTTATTATTGATAAGGACCTGAACTTTTATGCGGCATTCGGAAATGATAAGGAGCAAGCCATTTCTTTGGACGAACTGACTCCTTTCCTGCAATCATGTGCTGCGAAAGAACCGGAAATGTATGTGGCACTTTATGCGGATGAAGCCGTGCCTTACCGGGAAATCGTGAAAGTGCTGAATATTGCTAATGAAAATAAGTTCAAGATGGTGCTGGCTACACGCCCGCCGGAAGGAAAATAAAACGTAATACAGAAAACGGTGGATCCGAAAAAGAAAGGTAAATACATAGGAATGGCAGGTGCGCTGCTGGTGCATGTGGCGTTTATCCTCCTGTTGATACTGGTGGGCTTCACTATGCCGGAGCCGCCGGAAGAGGATGGTATGCCGGTGATGCTGGGTGAAGTGCCCAATGCGTTTGGAAGTGCCGACCCTTCTTTGGTGAAAGTGGATGTGATGCCGGAAACTGTTGCTCCTAAAGTGCAGGAGACGGTGGAACAGGAGATGCTTACCCAGGAGGATGAGGAAACCGTTACTATCAAGCCGAAAGCGGAAACTAAGAAAGAGGAAGTAAAGAAGCCGGAGAAAACCGAAGCCGAAAAAGCGGAAGAAGCCCGAAAACTGGCTGAAGCCAAAGCGGAACGTGAACGTAAGGAGGCGGAAGAGGCTGCCCGTAAACGTGTGGCCGGTGCTTTCGGAAAAGGAGCGCAGATGGGGAGTAAAGGTACGACCGAAGGACAGGGTATTCAGGGTAGTCCTACAGGCAATGCTCCGGCCGGTGCATCGAGTGGAACAGGAGGTTATGGAACTTTTGACCTTGGCGGACGTTCTTTAGGACAGGGAGGTTTGCCGCGTCCGGCATATAATGTACAAGATGAAGGAAGGGTAGTGGTTGCCATTACCGTGAATCCTGCGGGACATGTGATTGCCACCAGTATCGACCGACAAACCAATACCGTGAATCCTGCCTTGCGGAAAGCTGCTGAAGAGGCGGCAAAAAAAGCTCGCTTCAATGCCGTCAGCGGATTGAACAACCAGACGGGAACAATAACATATTACTTTAATCTAAAATAAAAAGGAGAACAATTATGGGTACAGTTTATGTTTTTTTTGCAGACGGATTTGAAGAGGTGGAAGCTTTCACTTCTGTAGATGTGATGAGACGTGCAGGGCTGAACGTGGAAATGGTAACGGTGACTCCCGACGAAATAGTGACAGGAGCACATGACGTGCCGGTGCTTTGTGACAAGAATATAGTGAACTGTGATTTTTATGATGCGGATTTAGTCCTTTTGCCCGGAGGAATGCCTGGAGCTGCTACTTTGGAGAAATGTCCTGAACTCCGTAAGCTGATTCTGGACTTTGCCGGAAAGAATAAGCCGATTGCGGCCATTTGTGCCGCTCCCATGATTTTGGGAAAACTTGGTTTGCTGAAAGGACGTAAGGCGACCTGCTATCCGGGTTTTGAACAATATCTGGAAGGCGCTGACTTCACAGGTGCTCCGGTGGAGAGAGACGGTAACATCATTACTGCCAAGGGACCGGGCGCTGCAATGGAATTTGCTTTGACCGTTGTGGACATGATGCTGGGCAAAGAAAAAGTGCAGGAACTGAAAGAAGCTATGTGTGTTATCTGATTTATGATCAAGTATGCTCTGATAGTTGCCGGTGGTAAAGGGTTGCGCATGGGAAGCGAACTTCCCAAACAGTTTCTGCCTATAGGTGGAAAGCCTGTGTTGATGCGTACATTGGAAGCCTTTTATGCCTATAATCCGGAGATACATATTATATTGGTGCTCCCGTGCAGTCAGCAGCCTTATTGGGCGCAATTGTGCGAGGAGCATCATTTTTCTTTGCCGCATACGGTGGCGGACGGAGGTGAAACCCGTTTTCATTCGGTAAAGAACGGACTGGCTTATGTGACCACTCCGGGGCTGGTGGGGGTGCATGACGGTGTGCGTCCGTTTGTTTCTCAGGAAGTGATAGCCCGCTGCTATGCGATGGCTGCTGAAAAGAAAGCCGTTATACCCGTGATAGATGTGGTGGAAACAGTGCGCCATCTGCAAGAAGAGAGAAGTGTGACGGTCAGCCGGGATGAATATAAACTGGTACAGACTCCGCAAGTGTTTGATGCTGACCTGTTGAAGCTGGCATATGAACAGCCTTATACTTCTTTCTTTACGGATGATGCCTCGGTGGTGGAAGCAATGGGCACATCTGTATATCTGGCCGAAGGTAACCGGGAAAATATTAAGATAACGACTCCTTTTGATTTGAAAATAGCCGCAGCTTTGTTGGACTCATGTTTGATTTAGCCTCTCGTGACATAAAATATCTGTCGGGCGTCGGACCGCAACGCGCCTCAGTGCTCAATAAAGAATTGGGCATCTATTCCCTGCATGACTTATTGTATTATTTCCCCTATAAATATGTGGACCGCAGCCGTATCTATTATATTCATGAGATAGACGGTACGATGCCTTACATTCAGTTGAAAGGCGAAATCCTCAGTTTTGAAACGATTGGGGAGGGACGGCAACGGCGTTTGGTCGCTCATTTCTCGGATCGCACGGGGGTGGTGGATTTGGTTTGGTTTCAGGGGATTAAGTTTCTTGTCGGCAAATATAAAGTGCATCAGGAATATATCGTATTCGGCAAACCCAGTGTCTTCAACGGACGGATCAATATAGCCCATCCGGATATTGACGACGCTTCAGAGCTGAAGCTTTCGACAATGGGGTTGCAACCTTATTATAATACAACGGAGAAGATGAAGCGGAGTTCTCTCAACTCTCATGCAATTGAGAAGATGATGAGTGCCGTGGTGCAGCAACTGCGTGAGCCATTGCCCGAAACACTCTCTCCTTCAATTCTGGCAGAACATCATCTGATGCCATTGACGGATGCTTTGATTAATATCCATTTCCCGGCAAATCCGGAATTGCTTCGTAAGGCACAGTACCGGCTGAAGTTTGAGGAACTTTTTTATGTGCAGCTGAATATTCTCCGTTATGCCAAGGACAGGCAGCGAAAGTATCGGGGATATATATTTGAAACGGTAGGTGAGATATTCAATACCTTCTATGCCAGGAACCTGCCATTCGAACTGACCGGTGCGCAGAAACGTGTGTTGAAAGAGATACGTCGTGATGTGGGTAGCGGCAAACAAATGAACCGTCTTCTGCAGGGGGATGTGGGAAGCGGAAAAACATTGGTCGCTCTGATGAGTATGCTGATTGCGTTAGATAACGGTTATCAGGCTTGTATGATGGCTCCTACTGAAATCCTGGCTAATCAGCACTATGAAACGATCTGTGAACTTCTGACAGGAATGGATGTGCGTGTGGCACTACTGACCGGTTCTATCAAGGGCAAAAAGCGGGAGGCAATTCTTACGGGCTTGCTGACGGGTGATATACATATACTTATCGGTACGCATGCCGTGATAGAAGATACGGTGAATTTTTCTTCACTGGGGCTGGTGGTGATAGATGAACAGCACCGTTTCGGTGTGGCGCAACGTGCACGCTTGTGGACGAAGAACGTGCAGCCGCCTCACGTATTGGTGATGACGGCCACTCCCATTCCGCGTACTTTGGCTATGACCTTATATGGCGACTTGGATGTGTCTGTGATTGACGAACTGCCCCCGGGACGTAAACCTATTGTGACTATTCACAAGTATGATGCACATCGCACAAGCCTGAATCAATCCGTTCGTAAACAGCTTGCGGAAGGCAGGCAAGTTTACATTGTCTATCCTCTGATCAAGGAAAGTGAGAAGATTGATTTGAAGAATCTGGAAGAAGGCTACCTGCATGTTTGTGAGGACTTTCCGGAATGTAAGGTCTGCAAGGTACATGGTAAGATGAAACCTGCCGAGAAGGATGCGCAGATGCAGCTTTTTGTTTCTGGTGAAGCGCAGATTATGGTGGCTACTACGGTGATTGAAGTTGGAGTAAATGTTCCCAATGCGTCTGTGATGATTATAGAGAATGCGGAACGCTTTGGTTTGTCGCAACTTCACCAATTGCGCGGGCGTGTAGGCCGTGGGGCGGAACAATCTTATTGTATTTTAGTCACGGGTTATAAACTGGTTGAAGAAACCCGGAAACGACTGGAAATAATGGTGCGGACGAATGATGGTTTCGAAATAGCCGAAGCGGACCTGAAACTGCGTGGTCCCGGTGATTTGGAAGGTACGCAGCAAAGCGGTATCGCTTTCGATCTGAAGATTGCCGATATCGCACGTGACGGGCAATTGCTGCAATATGTCCGTAACGTTGCGGAAGAAGTGGTAGATGCTGATCCGACAGGGACTCGTCCGGAGAATGAAATCCTGTGGCGACAGTTGAAAGCATTGCGGAAAACCAATGTTAACTGGGCTTCTATTAGTTGAAGAACGGTTAAACATACGCTTTATTTGCAGTTTTATGTTGTAAAACATGTTAGCTCCTATCTTTCCGATTAATAGGGAGTTATAGGCGTTTTAACTACTTCTCTTTTTAGCCCTTTCCGAAAAAATAGTTAAGGATAGACTTTCCATTTAAAGAAGAAATACTACCTTTGGGAGAATTTTTTAAAATAAATCTGGATATTCGGTGACGAACAAGAGGTGTTGGTAACCAGAGGTGCTTGCCAACGGATATCAAAAATGAATGACGAAACGGAATGAATTTCAATTGCATTAAAACGATTTTAATAGCTGCGACGGCAATGGTCAGCCTGAATTCTTTCTCTCAGGATCTGATTGCCCGACAAGCCCCTATCGACAGGAAACTCAAGAGTGTTGACTCTCTGGCTTTACAGAAGCAGATACGTGCGGAGCAATCCGCATACCCTGGTTTAAGTTTGTACCCGACTTGGAATAATGAGTATGTACAGGCTTATGGTGATGCTATTGTGCCGGAAAGTTATAAAGTCGATTTAACAGGTTTTTGTATGCCCACCACGCATACGAAGATTACCGATGTCTTTGGCTATCGTCCCAGAAGACGCAGAATGCACTATGGACTGGATATTAAAGTATACGTAGGTGATACAATCCGTGCGGCTTTCGATGGTAAGGTGCGTGTCGTTAAAAACCAGGGTCGCCGTGGATATGGTAAGTATATCGTTATTCGTCATGACAATGGATTGGAAACAGTCTACGGACACTTATCTAAACAGATTGTGGATATTAATCAATTGGTTAAGGCCGGAGAACCTATCGCTTTAGGTGGCAATACCGGACGTTCCACCGGTTCACATCTCCATTTTGAAACTCGTTTTCTGGGAATCCCCATCAATCCGGCATTAATGTTCGACTTTGAAAAGCAAGATATCGTTGCTGATCATTATACTTTCAATAAGACCAAATCTCCGAAGGGTACGACTGCCCGCAGCATGGCTTCCGGTGAGGGATTGTTCTATAAAGTGAAGAGTGGTGATACGTTGTCTAAGATTGCATCCCGTCAGGGAGTGTCTATTGACAAGCTTTGCCAGTTGAACCGCATTACACGGAAAACAATTTTACGTCCGGGACAAGTCCTGCGTTGTTCGTAAGATGATAGATAACCATATAAAGAGAGGGTACTTTAATATAATTTAGAGTGCCCTCTTTTCTTTTTTCTTTAATTATTCCTACCTTTGCCACGAAAAGCGAAAATGGGCTGCACCTCAGCATAAGCAAAGTTGCTTCTGCGTTCGGTTTGCACAATTTTTGCGACCTATTTGTAAGGAAATGAAAGATACCAAGCAACAATTTGAACATGTCATTGCCATTTGCCGTGATCTGTTCTCGAAGAAACTACATGATTACGGTCCGGCGTGGCGCATTCTCCGCCCGGCTTCCGTGACTGACCAGATATTCATTAAAGCCAATCGAATCAGAAGTATTGAAACCAAAGGAGTGACGTTGGTGGACGAAGGAATACGTTCCGAGTTCATTGCGATAGTCAACTATGGTATAATCGGACTGATACAATTGGAATTGGGATATGCCGAATCTGCGGATATTACGAATGAGGAGGCTATGGCGTTATATGACAAATATGCCAAGACTTCATTGGAACTGATGCTTGCCAAGAATCATGATTATGATGAAGCGTGGCGTAGTATGCGTATCAGCTCGTACACTGATTTGATACTGATGAAAATCTACCGCACGAAGCAGATTGAGAGTCTGGCGGGACAAACTTTGGTCTCGGAAGGGGTGGATGCTAACTATATGGACATGATTAATTATTCCGTATTTGGTTTGATTAAGATTGAATTTGGAGACTAAGCAGAAACATATAATCTGGAAAAGCTGGGTGAACGTATGCCGTTTTTTATTGGCGGCAGTGTTCATCTTTTCCGGTTTTGTGAAGGCGGTTGATCCGCTGGGGTCTTTCTATAAGATTCAGGATTACCTGACTGCTTTCGGAATGGCTTCATGGTTTCCGGTTTATCTGCAACTGCTGTCTGCGGTTGTGTTGTCAGCATTGGAGTTTTCAGTAGGCGTCTTCTTGTTTTTCGGTATAAAGCGGAGGTTTGCTGCAACTATGGCATTGTTGCTGATGATTGTGATGACACCGCTGACGCTATATCTTGCATTGGCAAATCCGGTGTCTGATTGCGGATGTTTTGGTGATGCATGGGTGTTGACGAACTGGGAAACATTTGGTAAGAATGTAGTGCTGTTTGTTGCGGCTGTATCAGTGTTCAGGGGAGGAAAGCTGATAATCCGTTTTATTACGGCAAAAATGGCATGGATGGTATCTATGTATACGTTCTTGTTTGTCTTTGCGCTTTCATTCTATTGCCTCGGTAATCTGCCTATTCTGGATTTTCGTCCTTATAAGATAGGGCAAAATATCAAAGAGAGTATGGAAATTCCGGAAGGAGCAAAGCCGAGCGTGTTTGAGAGTAAATTTATTCTGGAGAAAGATGGAAAACAACAGGAGTTTACGTTAGATAACTATCCGGATAGTACATGGACATTTGTTGAAACGCGCACGGTGCTGAAAGAGAAAGGTTACGAACCGGCTATCCATGATTTTTCTATCATAAGCCTGGAAACCGGAGAGGAACTGACAGATAGTATTTTATCTGATGAGGGATATACTTTCCTGCTGATAGCTCATCGCATTGAGGCGGCTGACGATAGTAATATAGACCTTATCAATGAAATATACGATTACAGTGTGGAGCATGGTTACGGTTTTTATGCCCTGACCTCTTCACCGGAGGATCAGATTGAGTTATGGCGTGATAAGACTGGGGCGGAATATCCTTTCTGTCAGATGGACGATATCACTCTGAAAACCATAATTCGTTCCAATCCAGGATTAATGCTGATAAAGGGAGGCACCATTCTGAATAAGTGGAGTGATAATAACTTACCGGATGAATATGTGCTGACAGACAGCCTGGATAAATTGGAAATAGGACAGCAGAAGCAAGAAAGCGATTTGCGTACAATTGGCTATGTGCTGTTATGGTTTATCATTCCCTTACTGTTGGTTATTGGCGTGGATATTCTGGTTGTCAAACGTAGGGAGAGGAAAATTAAATCGTAGATACATTAACCCTTTTAATAAATAAAACAAAATGAGAAAAAACATTGTTGCAGGAAACTGGAAAATGAACAAAACCCTTCAGGAGGGTATTGCTCTTGCAAAAGAACTGAATGAAGTATTGGCTAACGAGAAGCCTAACTGTGATGTAATCATCTGTACTCCTTTTATCCATTTGGCATCGGTTACTCCGTTGGTAGACCCTGCTAAGATTGGTGTAGGTGCTGAGAACTGCGCTGACAAGGAATCTGGTGCTTACACTGGTGAGGTTTCAGCTGCTATGGTTGCTTCTACAGGTGCTAAATATGTAATTCTGGGTCACTCAGAGCGTCGTGCTTACTACGGTGAAACAGTTGCTATCCTGGAAGAAAAAGTGAAATTGGCTTTGGCTAACGGTTTGACTCCGATTTTCTGTATCGGTGAAGTTCTGGAAGAACGCGAAGCTAACAAGCAGAATGAAGTGGTTGCCGCTCAGTTGGCTTCTGTATTCTCTTTGTCTGCTGAAGACTTCTCTAAGATTGTATTGGCTTACGAACCGGTTTGGGCTATTGGTACAGGTAAAACTGCTACTCCTGCTCAGGCTCAGGAAATCCACGCTTTCATCCGTTCACTGGTTGCTGACAAGTATGGCAAGGAAATCGCAGAAAACTGCTCTATCCTTTATGGTGGTAGTGCTAAACCGTCTAATGCTAAGGAATTGTTTGCTAATCCCGATGTTGACGGTGGTTTGATCGGTGGTGCTGCTTTGAAGGCTGCTGACTTCAAGGGTATCATTGATGCTTTTAACTAATTAAGGCGGCAAGGAAATAGATACAAGTTGACAAGGGAGAATAAATTGTACTCCCTTTGTCAACCTGTTAACTGAAAAACTTGTCAACTCTATAAAAACATTATCTAATGAAAAAGCTTGGTTTACTTTTAATTGCATGTTTTGCTTTCGCTGCTTTTGCTTCGGCTCAAAATAACATTGTGAAGAGTCTGGAACGCAATGTGCCGGGACAGGGTAAGGTAACCATCCATCAGGATGCCCGCATAGAGGCCTTGATCGGCAAGGAGTATATCCCTACAGGGACGGATAACAGAGTGCTTAAGAGTCAGGGTTACCGCGTACAAGTGTACGCCGGAAACAACACCAGTAGAGCCAAGAATGAAGCTCATGCAGTGGGCTCGCGCATCAAAGAATATTTCCCGGAACTTTCTGTTTATACCTCTTTCAACTCTCCCCGCTGGCTGTGTCGTGTAGGAGATTTCCGCAGTATTGAGGAGGCTGATGCCATGATGCGTCAGTTGCGTGCTACAGGCGTCTTCAAAGAAGTGTCTATTGTGAAAGAGCAGATAAACATTCCCTTATAAAATTTTATCATGTTAGGAAAAGAAGAAATCGTATCTCCTGCACTGGATGAACTGAAAGAACATTATCATCGTATTATAACTCTATTAGGCGAAGATGCCGAACGCGAAGGATTACTGAAAACTCCCGAACGGGTAGCAAAAGCCATGTTGAGCTTAACAAAAGGTTACTATATGGACCCGCACGAAGTGCTTCGTTCCGCCAAGTTCAAAGAAGAATACAGTCAGATGGTGATTGTGAAAGACATTGATTTCTTCTCACTCTGCGAACACCATATGCTCCCTTTCTATGGGAAAGCACATGTGGCTTACATTCCTAACGGCTATATTACGGGCTTGAGCAAGATTGCCCGTGTTGTGGATATTTTCTCCCATCGCTTGCAGGTACAGGAGCGCATGACGCTTCAAATCAAGGAGTGTATACAGGAAACTCTGAATCCGCTGGGCGTAATGGTGGTTGTAGAAGCCAAACATATGTGCATGCAGATGCGTGGGGTTGAAAAGCAAAATTCTATAACGACCACTTCCGATTTTACCGGTGCGTTCAACCAGGCGAAAACGCGCGAAGAATTTATGAACCTCATTCACCACAAGGCTGGCTTTTAAAGATACCAACGGATATTTTTCTGTTAGATCAAGGCAATACTACGCGGTCACCCAATCGTTTTGCCATGACGCTCTGTACGCTTCGCAATTCGCTGTAGCGTTGCATCAGTGCGTTGCATTTTTCGTTGTCATTAGCCACGGCTGGGTCTTGCAGGGCAAACATCATGTGCTTTAGCTCTTCGCTGACAATGGCGTATTTGAAGTTAATCATCAGCGTGGGTACCAATTCAAAAAGACGTTCTTCATCTGTTATCAGCCTTTGGGCTTTGGAGTGATATTTGCTTAGTTGGTAACGGTCGGCAATTAGCTCCGTACTCAGTTTACTGATTACCTGGTCCGGGTGTGACAGGAAGTATCGCTCTGCGGTGAATCCTTCATTGTGTATATGCTCGGCCGCTTCTGTCAGCATCTGCCTGTGCAAGGGATTGTGAAAAGCCAACTCATCCTCTTTTAAATCGTTTACTACATATTCCGTTACGGTAACAGGTGTTTCGTTCCCTTCTTCATCCGGAACATTGCACATCACTTTCTCTCCATAGCGTACTACCATTTGCAGGATGAGGCGTTCATATTTGTAGAATTCCTGCCCTTCTTTTCCTTCCTGCGGAATATAAGATACGTATTGGGCAGCTTCCGGTGGAAGCGGGGCATCGCTGTCAGACATCTCACCATCCATGGGATAGGGAGGCATATCTTCAGGGTAGGGTGGTTGCATACCGTTGGGAAGCGGTGCCTGTGCGGCATCGCGGGCGGCATTATTCTTTCTTGCTTCCCGGTTTCTTTGTTCTATTTGCTTTTCTGCGTGGGTTTCACGCCGTTTAGCGACTTCTGAAACTAACAGTTTGTCTTCTACGCGAAGTAACTGGCTACATTCTTTAATATATACATCGCGGACAATCGCTTCGGGAATAATCGATATACTTTGTACAAGATTACTGATTAATTCTGCACGTTTGATGGGATCCTTCCCCGCATCTTCCAGCAAGAGGTTGGTTTTGAAACGTATAAAGTCCGTTTCGTTATCTTGTATGAACTTTTGAAATTCCGTAGCATTGTGTTTACGGGCAAAGGAGTCCGGGTCTTCACCGTCTGGTAGAAGGCAGACTTTAATATTCATGCCTTCTTCCAGCAACATGTCGATACCACGGAGAGATGCCTTGATACCTGCCACATCACCGTCATAAAGAACTGTTATATTATTGGTGAAGCGGTGAATAAGTTTGATTTGTCCCGGTGTCAGTGCTGTACCCGAGGATGCGACAACGTTTTCTACCCCCGATTGATGCATGGAGATAACATCCGTATATCCTTCTACCAGGAAGCAACGGTCTTGCTTTACTATGGCCTGTTTGGCAAAATAAATGCCATACAGCTCATTACTCTTATGATAGATTTCAGATTCGGGAGAATTGACGTATTTTACCTTGACTCCCTTTGTCGCGCTGCTAAGCACGCGTCCACCGAAAGCGACTACCTTGCCGGAAAGCGTGTGTACCGGGAAAATAACGCGCCCCCAGAAACGATCACGCAAGCGGTGGTCGTCCGTTTCGTAACAAAGCCCTGTCTTGACAAGATATTCTTTCTTGAATCCCTTCTTGATGGCTTCCTGAGCCATGGCATCGTGACTTTCGGTGCAATAGCCTAACTGGAACTTTTCGATGATATCATCCCGGAAACCACGGTTGCGGAAGTAAGCCATACCAATGCTGCGTCCATCCACATGGTTTTTGAGTATATTCTGGAAGTAATCACGTGCAAAATTGTTCACAATGAACAAGCTTTCACGTTCGCTTTGCATCAGTTTCTCTTCGCTGGATAGCTCGCGTTCCTTGATTTCTATGCCGTATTTCTTGGCCAGGTACTTCAAGGCTTCGGGATAGCTCATCTGTTCATGCTCCATGATGAAGTGCACCGCGTTGCCACCTTTACCGCAGGAGAAGCACTTGCACAACCCTTTGGAAGGCGACACGTAGAAAGACGGAGTCTTATCATCATGGAAGGGACACAAGCCTACATAGTTCACACCTCGTTTACGCAGTGTAACGAAGTCCGATACGATATCTACAATCTGGGCTGCATCCAGAATTCTGTCTATGGTGGGTTGGTCTATCATGATTCCTTTTTTAGCTCATGCAAAAGTACATGATATTTCTTGGAAAATCAAATCTGTTTTTTGGAGGATTTACTTAATCTTCTCCCTGATTTTCGTCAGATACTGTTTCATCCCTTCCGCATCCTTTGTACTGATAATCTCCAGCAGATTTTTCAGTTCCAGACGTATATTCTCTACTTGTGAAGGAGTGCGCGGATTAAACAGAATTTCCTGAAGCAGGTAATCATCTTCACTCAGCAATCCTTTAGCGATTGCCATATGCTTCTTGAATGTAGTGCCCGGTGCTTCCTGGTGCTTCATTACAGCTGCGAAAACAAAGGTGGACACAAAAGGAATGGACAATGAATAAGCCACAGTCTCGTCATGCTCATCGAAGGTATATTCGAAGATGTTCAGACGAAGAGTCTGATAAAGGTCTTTGAAGAAAATCTTTCCCAAATGGTCACCTTCACTGATGATGATGGCATTCTCACTGCTCAGGTTGCTGAGGCTGGCAAATGTAGGGCCGAACATCGGGTGCGACGATACATAACGGAAACCACTTTCTTCATAGAATTTCTTTAATCCCGTTTTCACAGAGGCGATATCGCTGATGATACAATCTTTGGGCAGCACAGGCAGCACCTTGCGGAATGCATCCAGCGTATATCTCACCGTGGCGGCATTGATTACCAACTCCGGCTCGAAGTCCTTTATTTCTTCCAACGTAGTGAAACGATAAGTATTATAGACAAAGCGCAACTGGTGCGGATTCACGTCGAACACTGCCGTTTCATGTTGGAAACTTAGAATATCTGTAAAGAAAGAGCCCATTTTGCCGGCTCCAAGTATTAAAATACGCATAATGATTTGTTTTGCTACTACTAATGCGAATCAGGGGTTAAAACAGATTCATAACTGTACAAAAATGAAGTATTTCACCACAGATTACACAGATTAGCACAGATTTAATTTATTAATAATCAGAGATATCTTCCCTAATCTGTGTAAATCTGTGTAATCTGTGGTGCATCATAACTGCTTCGGGAAAGAACTAATTTCAACTCCTGATTTGCATTACTACCTATTTATAATTTCCATTTGTTGCCTCACACTCTCCTCGTGTATCAGCTCGAACACTTTCTTGATAAACTCTGAATCCACACCCAGAAGTACACCTTGTGAGCCGCGTTTATCCAGAATCTCGTTATAACGTCCTGTTTGCAAGATGGTCATATCATGTTCCTTCTTGAAAGTTCCGATTTCACGTGCCACGCGCATACGCTTGGCCAGTTCCTGCATCAGGTTGTTGTCGCACTCATCAATCTGCTTGCGCAATTCGCTGAGGTTTTCCGTAGTCTGAGTCTCTTTACGGATGACGAGCAGGTTCAGAATATAATCCAGTACATCCGGAGTCACCTGTTGCGAGGCGTCACTCCATGCGCAATCCGGGTTGCAGTGGCTTTCGATAATCAGACCGTTGAAGCCGAGGTCCATTGCCTGCTGGCAAAGCGGGGCTATCAGTTCGCGTTTTCCACCGATGTGGCTGGGGTCACAGATGATTGGCAGGTTCGGGATGCGGCGGCGCAACTCGATAGGGATGTGCCATTGCGGCAGGTTGCGGTACAACTTCTTGTCGTAACTGCTGAAACCGCGGTGAATGGCTGCAAGACGTTTCAGTCCGGCATTGTTGATGCGCTCCAGTGCACCGATCCAGAGTTCCAGGTCGGGGTTCACCGGATTCTTCACGAAGACAGGAACATCTACACCTTTCAGTGCATCGGCAATTTCCTGCATGGCAAAGGGGTTGGCGGTGGTACGTGCACCAATCCACAGAATATCGATGCCAGCTTTCAGACATTCGTATACATGTTTGGCGGTAGCCACTTCGGTAGAAACATACATGCCTGTTTCCTTCTTCACCTCTTTCAGCCATGCCAGACCGTCAACGCCCACACCTTCGAAACCACCCGGCTTGGTACGCGGTTTCCAGATGCCTGCACGGAATATTTTCATTCCTTTTTCAGCCAGTTGCTTGGCGGTGCACATCACTTGTTCTTCTGTCTCGGCGCTGCAAGGGCCTGCAATTACCATAGGACGTTTGTCCTCTACACCCGGCAGCAAAATAGATTCTAATTCAAGTTCCATATTCGTTATTTGTTTAATTATATTCTTGTTGTATAAATCTTTCCTAGTTCCTTTTGGCCTTCCGAAACTCCCGTCAACAGGCCGTTTCCGACGTATTAATAAATAAAGGCGGGATTCTTTAAAAACGTTGCCCTCGTTCTTTAAAAATCTTCGGTACTTTTATTAACACCGGACCTTACGTTTTTTGAAAGGCTTTCTTCTTGTAAATATATTTACTCCATCTCCCTGATACGTCTCAAGGCCTCTTCCAGTTTATGGTCCTTGCAGCAAAGCGAGATGCGGATATATCGTTTTCCATTGCTTCCGAAGATGAATCCGGGAGTGATGAACACGCGTGCGTTGTGCAATACCCGTTCGGTCAACTCCTCCACGTCGGTGCAAGTATCGGGGATTTTCCCCCACAGGAACATACCCACTTGTTTTTCGTCATACGTACACCCTAAAGCCTTCATGATTTCCCCGGCCAGGTGGCGGCGGTTGCGATAGTTCGTGTTGTTGCCGTCGTACCAGTCCTGTTCGGCTTCCAGTGCCGTGGCTGCGGCCAGTTGCATGGCACGGAACATGCCGCTGTCGATGTTACTCTTCACTTTCAGTATCCACTGCACGAAGTCGGCATTGCTTGCCAGCATACCGATACGCCAGCCCGGCATATTGTGACTCTTACTCATGGAGTTGAATTCGATGCAGCAATCTTTGGCACCCGGCACGCTGAGGATGCTGAGTGGATTATCATTCAGAATAAAGCTGTACGGATTGTCGTTCACGATGACGATGTCCTTGCGGCGGGCGAAATCCACCAGCCTTGCGTAAAGCTCAGGGGTGGCATTTGCGCCGGTGGGCATATTGGGATAGTTCGTCCACATCAGTTTCACGCGGCTCATATCCATCTTTTCCAACTCGTCGAAGTCGGGCATCCAGCCGTTCTCCTCTTTCAGGTTGTAGTTGATGACCTCTGCGCCGAGTATCTTGCTCAGCGATGTGTAGGTGGGGTAGCCCGGATTGGGAACCAACACCTGTTCGCCCGGATTGACGAATGCCAGAGTGACGTGCAGTATTCCTTCTTTGGAACCGATGAGCGGCTGTATCTCCGTATTCGGGTTCAGTTCCACGCCATACCATTTCCTGTACCATCCGGCAAAGCTGCGGCGGAGTTCGGGGATGCCGACGTAAGGCATGTAGCCGTGTCCGTCGGGGTTCTGCGCTTCCCGGCAAAGCGTCTGTATGGTGGTTTCCGAGGGCGGCATATCGGGGCTGCCGATGCCCAGGCTGATAACGTCCTTACCTTCGGCGTTCATTTGCGCCACTTCTTTCAACTTCTTTGAGAAGTAGTATTCGCTCACGCTGGCCAGTCGGTCGGCGGGCTTTATTTTAGATGTTTGATTTACCGTCTGCATATTCGCCTAATATTTTAAGTTCTTTGGTTAGCGGTGTGATGGCCGCGATGGATTGTTTATATCTCAGTACATTGTCGAAGACTACGTCTACATAAAATTGATATTCCCATTCCCGTCCGATGATGGGCAGCGACTGAATCTTGGTCAGGTTGATGCTGTAGAACGAGAGGATGGAGAGTACTTGCGACAGGCTTCCTTCCGTGTGGGGCAGTGTGAATACCATGCTTGCCTTGTTGGTTTCGGGGTGGGGATGGCGCCGTATTTCATCCACTTGCCACGGATCGGCAACTACCAGAAAACGGGTGAAGTTATGTTTGTTTGTCTCTACGCCTTCTTGCAACACTTTCATGCCGTAACGTTCGGCTGCCGCTTTGGAGCAGATGGCGGCATGGCCTTTCAGGTTCTCCCGCTTGATGGTTTCGGCGCTGAGGGCGGTGTCTTCGCCTTCCACGACTTTCATCTTCGGGTGTTGGGCGAGGAATTCGCGGCATTGCATCAGGGCGATGGGGTGGGAGTTGACTTCCGTGATGTCATCCCAGTCCTCTTCGGGCAGGCAGACAAAGCTGTGTGAGATACGCAGCTTGTACTCTCCGATGATTTGTGTTCCGCTTTGGCGCAGCAACTCGTTGTTGTGCAGCAAGCTGCCTGCAATGGTGTTTTCTATCGCCAACATGCCTATGGTCTGGCTATCTCGTTTCACGGCTGCAAACACGTCCTCAAAGTTGGCGCAACAGATTAACTCTATTTCTTCTCCTTCGAAGTACTTGTGTGCGGCAATGTCGTGATACGACCCTAATGTTCCTTGAATGGCTATTCTCTTCATATTGTTTGATTAAAAGAAAAGTCCCGCTTCCATACACGATGGAGCGGGACTTTATATATTACTTTAGTTCTCTATCAGTTCTTAAGCATCACTGTCACTTGACACATACAAACTCCCGCTCTACTTTCTGGCTAAAGTAAAAGTAAAAAAAGAAGTAATATGTATAAGTAAACAAATTCATACTTTCGTTTTCTTTTTGATTCTTAATTCGTGGCAAAAGTAATACTTTTCTTTAATATGCAAGCAAAAAATGATATTTTTTTTATTTCTTCTTTAGTTTTAATACGGGCCAATCGCTGAAGTTCCCTGTTCTTTGCACTTCTCCGGTCAGTCATCCTGCATGATTCCCTTGATTTGCTCCCATCGGTTGACGGCATAATTGGGCTGTGTCTGGCCCGGTGTGCTTCTGCCTTCACGGATCGTCTTCTTATTCCATAGCCCATGTCGTCGGCAAGGATGAAGATTATGTTCGGTTTCTGTTGCGGCTGTGCCTTGGGGTGGGGGCTGCCTGCGCATTGGCGTGTTGTCCCAGGCAGAAGGGGACGGATAATAATCCAAGATAGGTGAGGTTCTTCATGATACGATGTTTTTTAGTTTGTATATATACGGTATACAAAAATAGCCCTTCGGGAGACGGAACTTTATTAGTTCTGTCTCAAAAGCTTGCGATATTGTTGCAAGTACAGGGCGTATATCATGAATTTAGATGGAAGCAGGGAGCTGCCGGCGCTATTCTATAGTTCAGACTTCTTCCAGGCGTGCCAGTTCCCAGCCCCGGAACTGCATTACGATGCAATGGAGCTGTGTGTCCTTGATGAGTTGTCGCACCCGCGTGCCTTCTGCATATCGGTGTATTTGCTCTACGGCATCTTGCCACTGCGCTTCGGCTTTGGCTTCAAAGTCTTTCGAGGAAAGATATTTCAGTTCCAGGATGTAGCTGTGCTTTACGTCGTAGCGCAGCAGGTCGGGCATCAGAAACATATCGCAGTAACCGTGGTTCAATTCTACCTCAGGGGCTGTCAGATAATAGGCGTTCGTACTGAGGTAGGCGGTGAAAAAGCCTTGGATATTGCGTTCGCCCTCAATCATGCTGCGCACGGAAGAGTTTTCCTTGTAAGCATGGGCAATGAACTCAAAGGTTTCGCGCCAATGTCCGTCATAAGCCATATCATAGTACATCAAGCCTAAGTGGTTCAAATTAATGTATTTTTTCTCTTGATACTCTTCGAGTAAAAAATCATAGTATTGCTTGCGTACATTATTGTTAGGGATGCTCAACACTACATAATTCCCGCGGGTAGCGGTGATGGTGAGCATGCCGTAATAGAACAGCAGGCTGGGGAATATCTCCGGATTGGCTATTTCGGCTGCCGGGAAAGTGATTGTCAGGTTGGTGACGATTTCTCCTTCTTCGGTGATGCGGCGCAGCACTCCCTTTCGGTCTCCGTCCAGGCGGTCCAGTTGGATGAGTTTCTTCATCTTGTTGTAGTCCGTGCGGGTGTTGGGGTCTATCATCTCTTTGGGAGATTTTCCCAGATTCATATAGTTGCGCAGGTAATAGAGCACCATGTCGCAGTTGAACATCTTCGGGTCGCGTGTCAGGCTTTCTTCGGCGAAGCAGTAGTTGTCATACCACGGCTTGATTTCCGCTATCATCGCATCGATGTCGGTGTCGGCCGGCAGTTGTCCTGCCTCCTTATAATATAGGAACATCTCGCGCACGTCAGTTTCGCTGAAACCCAGCATCATGTTGAACAGGTAGTCGGTGCTGATGTTCCATCCGATATTGAATCCGCTGGTCAGGTCGTCCAGGGTTACGGGGCTGACGCCGGTCATGAAGATGCGCTCGAACATACCCTTGAATTTTTTGAATATCTCGCGATAGAATCCGCTGGCATGGGTTAGGGCATGATAAATATCGTTCCCCTGCTCGTTGAGGACTACGTTGGTGAAGTTGTCGTATTCGTCGATGATGAGGTAAAGGTGCGCACCGGTTTCTGCGGCATGGAAGTTGAGGTAGTTCAGCTTGCTGACGAAATCGGGCTGCTCTTCCATCTTCTGGGCAAAGCCGGGAAAATAGAAAGATTCGTAGATCCTGCCGAAAAGATCCATTGCCATACCGCAGTAGCGGTTGAAGTTCTCGGCAAGCGAACCGCTTCCGCCACTGGCGCGTGAGAAGTCGAGGAAAACTACTTGGAATGTTCCTTGCAGGGGAGTAGGGTGCTGTCCTATCCACAATTTTCCGAAACGTGCTTCAAACTTATCCTTATGCGCGATGTCGTAATACGCCCGCAGCATACTCAGGAAAATGCTTTTCCCGAAACGGCGCGGACGGATAAAGAAAAGGTTGCTGGGTTGCTGTTCCAACAGGGGCAGATACATCGTCTTGTCCACATAATACTGGTTTTGTTCCACTACTTCCACGAAGTTGGAAACGCCATAAGGTACTCTTTTCACATTCTCCATAACTGAATTCTGTTTTTCGTTCACGCCTGCGGGAGTAAACCGGATGGTCGACACGCGGGTGTCACAAAAGTAGTTCATTCTTGTTGAAAGAACAAAGAAAGGGGAGGAAAGTTGCCGACAGTCTGTTGCCTTTTTCCCGTTTTGTACCTTTATTATGGAGAGAATGCCCTATCTTTGCGCTCCGAATTAAGTAAACACATCTGATGATGAAACCTATGCATGCATTCTTTCTCCTGGTTTTTCTACTGGGACTGACGGCCTGTTCCGCCCCTGCCAATCCAACCTTGTTGAATTATGAACAATCCCTTGTCCGTGCCGATTCTTTGGCGAATACCGGTGCGGCCGACAGTGCTCACGCCGTACGTTTATTGGCGGACCTGCACCGGGAATATGACCGGGTAAAAGAACTCTCTGATGGAAAGCTTGTCCGCCTGATGCCTGCCGATAAACGGAAGCGATTCTTCTGGGAAGCGTTCACCGCACTGATGATAGGCTTGAACGTATGGCTTTCCATAAGAGATATAAAGTTTTCGACCGACCGTAAGCACCGCCGTTATCTTATTGAGCTGAGCGAGAATGAACAGCGTCTGCGCAACAACGAACTTGAAAAAAATGAATTGCAGGAGTGCCTGAAGGAAATGTCGCTGATGGATGAGGAACGGGAGGAAGTACACCGGACGTTGACCAATCTCATGGTGCACGGCAACTTGTTGTGTGATGAAAACGAGTCCCTCCGCCTCCGTCTTAAGGACTATGAAAACCGCCCCTTGCCCCGCGAAGCGGAATTACTGAAGGAACGGAATGAACGCATCAGTCTGCTTGATAGCCAAGTACAGGCTCTTACCTCCACATTGATAGACCGTGATGATGTGGTGGAACGCCTGCGCCGCCAACCCAAGTTTCTTTCCGATAAAGACTGGGAGCACCTGTCCCTGCTCGCCGACCGCGTGTACGATGGTTTCACCCGTCGGCTCACCGGGCGTTTCCCTTCGTTGACCCCTGCCGACTTGCAACTTTGCCTGCTGATGCGCCTGCGTTTCACGAATGCACAGGTGGCTACGCTTACTGCGGTGTCGCCCGCTTCGGTTTCGCAACAGAAGTTCCGGTTGAAGAAGCGGTTGGCGCAGGCGGACGAGACGTTGTTTGCCAACGGTGAAACGGTGGATGCAGTGGTGGGCGGATGCTGAACTCCTTGTATGAGTCTGGTTTTGATATCATTATTTATATGATTATTTTAGGGATATAGCCGAGATCTTTTATGTTAATCTATTAGGACGAAAATCGTCGATTTACCTCTGTTTCCAATCCTGTTTTGCTACTAATATAACCTCGGTCTTATACTGAACCCTATTCAGTCGTATACTGAATGCCATTCAGTCGTATATTGAACCCTATTCACTCGTATACTGAATTACCCCCGCTTCAGAAGGTGTTCTGGAGGGGGATGAGTCGTGGTGGATTGGCGATTTAATCTAATACTATTGATTTTTAATATATAGTTACAAAAAAAAACTATGACTTGGCTTGCCTGAAAAAAAATATTGTCATTCTTTGTTGTTTATAAACTTATTTTTGTAGTTTTGTAATGTTTCCTACGCTGATGCCTCGAATGAGGGTGGATTGGGTGGGAAACAGACATATATTAAAGAAAGACGTTTACTTGACGTTTTGTCTTTGGCGCATAGGAACTTCACGACTTCTGAATCGTAGCCGGGATGGAGCAACAGTGGATGTCTGCGGGATATGTTTTATATTCTTAGTGTACCTTGTTAAACAAACAAGTGTACATTACGTTCTTATACATATCGGCGTGGGCTTCTGTGATGCTCGTTCAGCTACGATGAGTAATGCGAAGGTCTCTATGCGCGGGACGAGTAACAGGTACAGATTCCCGCGCTTTTTCTTTTTATGTGGTTATGCTTATATCTAATTTATGAACCGTCCGGTTCGGGAATCTGCAGGGCAAAAAGGTATATCTGTTTTTTATGAAAAGATTGAAAGAAGATAGCTTGCTTCTATGCTCTTTGTCCCTATTGTTTTTACTATCGGCATGTAGTTCCAAACCTATTAATGCGATTTATCACCCAAGTTTTGATGACAATGGATGTTTGACAGATACTTTGTCTCAACAACATTTTGTTTCTGAATTGCCGGCGAAAATCAAATTCTATGTGGAAGCATCCGGCAGTATGAATGGCTTTTTCAGATCGAACAAGGCTACCCAGTTCAAGCATGATGTGTGGTCTGTCTTCTCGGACTTTGAAGCGTTGTTGGATGAAATTTATGTTTTTGAACAACAGAAAGTCCAACCCAAAGCGATGGGGCTGCAAGAATTCAAACAAGGAATGAACGGAGGCTCGTTTTCCTCTTCCGCTTCAACAGAGGTACCTGAAATGTTTGAGTCGGTCATCAATTCCTTGAATAGTGAGGCCGGTGAAGTTGCAGTGCTGGTTTCTGATATGAAATATAGTCCGGTTGGCAGCAGAACTATGGATGTGAAATTATCTCAGTATGCTACGGATGTTCGCAATATTGTCAAGAAAAATCCGCATGTGTCTTTGTCTTTGGTAGCCGCGACGTCTGACTATTTGGATAAGAGTGGTGCCGTAGCATGTCCGGAATCTCCGTATTATTATTTAATCATAGGGAAAGCTGAAAACGTAGTGTGGCTAAAAAATGGTATAGCTACGATTCTGCAAGATGATGGTCGCTATGTAGATGCGGTAGACTGTGGTATTGACTTTAAGTCACCTCCTTTTGTCTTGCGTAGAATAGATAACGGCTACCAGTTGGGAGATGAACCTACCATTACTGATATAGATATGGATTATAGTGATACCTGCTCATTTGACATTGTCGTTGATCTGAAAAATTACCCTTGGAAGTTGGTTGATGATAATCTGTTGAAAGATTCACTTTACATGAAGAGCTTTGGCGGTAGCAGTGTCAAGATAGATACTATAATATATAATATAGACAATCATTATGAAAAGCAGTTGAGGCGTGAAGCGAAAGCGATAGTCAAGTTGAAGGTCTTCGATATGTTTTCTGATGCAGATGTGATAGAATGGTCTTTTGGGATTCCTGAAACGGAAATATATGGCAAATTCGCTTCTTTTTTGGATGCGGAATCAGAGAATGATTTGTCAAAATCTTTTTCAATAAGCAGCTTCATACAAGGTTGCTTTCATGGAAAATCGAATTATTGGTGCAAAGAGCCTAACAGAATCTTATTGTCTAAAACAAAACAATGATAAAATATGCTATTGAAAACAATTTTTTATGATTGGATACTTCCAAATGAGCAGGCTTTCATCAAAACATTTAAAGATAATGAAGCTAAGTTGAATGCAGCTAAACAATTTTTAAATTCATTATCGAACTGTGAATTGCTGCTTTTTCTCACGTGTGTTATAGTGACATCTGTGGCTTGTGTCTCTTATTATACTTGGTATAATAGGTTGGTGAAACCTTTTGGATACCATTACCGGAGGAGGCATTGGTGTACTTGGCTTGCTATAACTCTTGTCGCAACCTTTTGTGTGGCTAAGTTTGCTTGTATTCCCCTTTTGAAGAATGTAGGGCTTGAAGGAACGGATGATTTCATTCTCAGGTTTTATATTGGTAATGCCGTATATGCATTAGGAATATTTTTTCTGATTTCAATCGTATGGTGTAGCTTCCTTCCGACGAATGCATACAGATGGCTTAATTGGCTTAATTTTAAACGATAACTATGGCAAAGAAAAGAGTTTTTGTGTTTTGTATAGGCGGTACGGGATTGCGTGTAATGAAGTCTATTGTCATGCTCTTGTCCGCAGGATATGATTCAAAAGGATATTCGCTGGTTCCTGTTCTTATAGATCCGCATCAAGATTTGAAAGAAAAAACGCAGCTGGACGATTTGATTGATAGTTATATTAAGATATATGACTATGTAATAGGTCAAAACACCGGTAATGTCAACAATTCTTTGGCAGGTTTCTGGGGTACTGAAATCGAGAGATGGTGGTCATTGGATAACCAACAAAATCCTACCAACTCATCCATGGCCAGCCAATTGCCTTTTGGTTCTTATTTGAAAACAGGCGGGATAGACAATCATGACATCAACCGCTACTTACTTCAAACATTATATTCTGAAGCCAATTTGAACAATCAGCTCTCTGTAGGTTTCAAAGGAAATCCCAATGTCGGTACAGTTGTATTGGGTGATATGATTAAGGGGGCTGATTGGTTTGATGCCGTACAAAGCCATTTCGGGCAAGATGACAGAATATTTATAATAAGTTCAATTTTTGGTGGAACAGGCGCTTCCGGCTATCCGTTGCTGGAGAAGATGATTCGGAACTCGATAGATCGTCCCGTTTTGCAAAAAGCAGTGATGGGTGCTGTGACGGTTTTGCCATATTTCGCTTTGGAAGACCCTACAACCACAGGAAGCTCTATCGACTCATCAAGCTTTCTGACTAAAACAAAGGCTGCATTGGCCTACTATGAAAAGACTGTGTTGTCAGACTACCTATATTATATAGGCGAAAGCTCACAAAAAAAATCATACCAAAATGACGAAGCCAAGCAAGACAACCCTGCGCATTTCATAGAATTGGTTGCGGCAACGGCTTTGTTTGATTTCTTGGGTAAGGAACGCCAAAATACAACACAATATCTGTCTCGTGCTATACGGGATAATCAAGAGGCCCTTGATGTAGTGTCAGCCGGGGATGGTTATAAAGATGTTGTTAAAGTCTTGGCTGATATGAGGCTGTTGCAGAAACTTGTGACATTCATTCGTTCCGAAAGCTCTTTCCCTTTGAAAAAAACGAGGGGACTTGGTGAAATTTTCTATAAAGATGAGCCTTTTATAAAATTTGAGGAGTTTTTGGAAAGATATTCTGTGTGGTACGAGCAAATTGCAAATAACAAACGAGGATTTGCTCCGCTGACAGATTGCGATAAAATGTGTAATCCGGTAAAAGGGATTTCTATTAGTGCAACAGAGCCTTCTTATGTCCTGCGTATGATTATAGAAAGCAATAAGATGAAGAGAGAAGATAATTTGCAACTCCGTCACTTGTTGGAAAGTGCATATAAGGCAATCAATTATTACACACGAAAAATAGTAGAATAAATATGGATAGCGTAGATTTGAATATAATCCAACGGGGGCTGACCGGTAGTAGTTGGACTGCGGAGAAGGGAGTTATCGATGCGGCAAGTCTTCATAAAATAGGGGAGCAAAGAACAGATAATAGCGGCGCACTAAATGCGCTTCCTACTCCTTTTGCCCGTTTTTTTGTTGTGAATGAAGCTTTCCGTAGATTGTATGAACAGAAGATAGATGACAATAAAAGCGCGGGGTTGGCCTATGAATGGCTAGTGTCTGACTGTCTGGATATTTACGAGCTTCTTTTCAATCAAGAATATCATAGAGCGCGTGATGAAAAAATTGTCATAAAAGAATGGGTGAGGGAAGAATCGCTTGCTGCCTTGAAGCGGACGGTTCCAATCTTGGGAAATGCAGTCGATAATTATTATGCAGATGATTTAGGGAACGATACGAGTACCCTTTATTTTGTTGTTTTCATGACTGGCGGCAAGGACTATCTTTTAGGTACAAGTTCGCCAATGACGGGCTTTGTAACGCCACCCGATTTAGACAAGAAAGATAAAGTCTCTTATTTTGTGGGCGATCGCTATAAAGATATGCCTAAGCTGAAAAGAAAGGGTAATCATGGGCATTATTTTAAAGATATTCGTCTTTTTGACCAGCGCTCTGAAGAGTTCAAGAATTATATGTATAATAATCTTTTTGGAGGTGGTGTTGATGATCGTATGGGCAATATCCGTGATTATATAAAAGCTTTCAGTACGGATCAAGATATAAAGAATAATTATTTTTTGGAACTGAAATCTGTAAAAACAGAAGAGTGTAATAGTTTGGAAATTAATAATATACGAATTCTGTACAATAACGATATCGGAAATTATTTTAATGATGCCATTATAAAAATACCTTATCGCATTGCTCCTGAAAACTTCTTTGTTCCGGATGTTGAGGGTGATCATAAATATGATTATCTTCTTCCTTTGAGCGAGGAAGCTATTCTGAGATTGGATTTAGATAAAGTCGTTATTAGATATAAGGAAAGTACTACAAAACTCTCTGTATCTCTTTCTGTTAATGGAAAGGAATATAAAAAGGATTATTATTCAAATAATGTATCACAACCTGATAGTGGAAAGATAATAGACTTGTCCTTGTGTAAAGTTAACTTTGATATGGCTTTGTTTCCTAAGGTAAGATTTGCCAAGAAGGAAGAAAATAATTATTATAAGTTGATGCTGGTGGCAAAAGATGACAATGACCGGCCTACTTTTTCTGTGGATGACATAACTTGCGATTTCTTCATAAAGAAGGATAATGGCGGATGTGATATCATAGAAGAAGCTTCTGATGAAAAATTCAAATCAGGGGTGAGGCGACCTTCATTGCGAAGCATTCAAGGAGAAAATTCCGCTTGTGGTACTAAATATTATGAGTTATTTAATTCAGCGTTTGATTTGATACGATTCAAAATAAGGCTTGAAGGCTGTGACTATTCTGGAGTTTTGATACCTAAATGGCAAGATTCGGTTAAAAATCAAAAGTCTTATATCTATGCCATAGATTTTGGAACAACTAATACTTTCATTTCAAGATGTGAAAGAGGCATGGAAACCAGACCGGAACAGCTTAAAATGAATAAACCAATTGTTAGCTACTTGCATGCTAAACCGGAAGCTCGAAAAAAAAGTGAAATTGATTTATGGGAAGATGTTCCTACTGTCGAATTCCTGGATTATTTTCAGACGGAATTTGTTCCGGCTTTTATTGACGGTGAGCGTTATAAATTTCCTTTACGCACTGCAATCTGTAAAACGGCAGATGAAAAAAACGCTCCGAGATTATTCGATAACCGGAATATAGCATTTTCCTACGGACATAAAAAAGCCATCGGAAATCATGAGATTCTCACGGACATTAAATGGAATGAGGATAATGCCAAAGTGGAGGCAGGACTTTTTATACAAGAACTGCTGATGGTGATAAAATATGATATTTTGCAAGAAAATGCGGATTTGAGCAATACGCAGTTAATCTGGTTTCGCCCTTTAAGCTTCAAAGGCAGTGTTCGTGATATGTTTGAAAAGTTGTGGGCGGATAAAGCTAAAGACATATTAGGCATTGGAGGACAGCAAGTAGTGTGCTATACGGAGTCTGAAGCTCCTTATTATTATTTCCAAAAAAAGAATGAATTCAAATCAGTATCTTCGGTTACCGTAATAGATATTGGCGGCGGTTCTACCGATATGGTCTATTTTGAAAATGGAAACCCTAAGTTGGCAAACTCTGTCCATTTTGGTTGTGATGTCCTATGGGGAAATGGGTATAATCAATTTGTAGATGCTGAAGATAATGGCATTTATAAGCACTATAAGGACATCATCCGCTTTAAAAAGCAAGAGTTGAAAGAGTTGAATGATTATTTACTTTCTTCAAACTCCAGAAGTTCAACTAAAGATATTATAAACTTTTGGTTGGAGCAAGATGAAGAAACGGAATTGACAGATAAGCTGCAAAAAGATTATCGTCCCTTATTCCTGTATCACTACGCCGCTATCATTTTCTATTTGGCAGAAATGCTGAAAGCAAAAGGATTGTCATGCCCCCGTGCCATCTTATTTTCGGGAAATGGCAGTCGGTATATTGACAACTTTATAACAAAGGATGTTGATGGTGTGTTGCATGACTTGACAATGATTATTTTGAAGGATGTATTCCCGGAATGCGAGGATGTTCAATTGATATTGCCGGAAGACAGAAAAGAAAGCACTTGTTATGGCGGTTTATATCGTAAGGAATCAGATAAGTCTGCAACCCCTTATGTCTTTATGGGAGTTGATGGAACACAATATCAGGATGTAGAAGCCATAAAAGCTGATTTTGAAAATGGTCTGTGTGATAAACTTTTGTCTCAAGTAGAGAAATTAAATGGACTGTATCTGAATATGCTTCGCACTATGATTTCAGAATTACAATTAGATGGGATAAAAACAGATGAGATAAAGGATTGTATTTCTACAGGGATAAAGGATGCCTTGCAGACTGATTTCCAAAAGGAAGTGTTGGGTAAATATGATATGAGTGTACCTTTAGGCGACTCTTTATTTTTCTTGCCCATAGTGGATCAAATTTTGAAATTGACAAAGAAAAAATAATGGACTCAATAATTTCCTTTTTAGCTGATACCCCCTTTGGGGTGATAGTTGCTGTAGGTCTGCTTCAGTTTTACCTTTCTTGGAAATCATATATAAAGTTGAAGAATGTAAAAGCTCTTTTCCCTAAGGATGATACCTATGTAGTTAAAGATGTGAACTCATTTGAAATAGGGCTTGCAGAAAAAGGATTGGATGCTGTGAATCCCTTGTTTAAAACCATGATAGGTGAGTTGAATGATTATATAAGAAAGAATAAGGGGACAACCGATTTCTCAATAATTCAGCATAAGACAGAGCGAATTGTCAAGAGTAAATTTGATGATGCGACGGCAAGACTCTCTTTTCCTACCTATATTGGTCTGATGGGAACTTTTGCGGGAGTGTTTATTGGTTTATACTGTTTTAATATATCCGATGGTGATGCTCTTGTCAATGATGCCAAGATAGCAAAATTGATTCATGGTGTTCTTATATCAATGATCACTAGTTTGATAGGGTTAATCTTAATGACTTGGTTAAACAACATTGCTGCCAATGTGAAAATGAATCTGGATGAAGAAAAGAACCGCTTCTATGAGTTTATTCAGAATGAATTAATGCCGGAACTTGGGACAAGTATGGTTAGCGCTTTGTCTAAACTGAGGAGTACAATAAATAGATTTGAACCTGCTTTCAATAATGTAATTGACCGTTTCCAAGAGACATTTGATGAATGCACATCTTCTTTTGGAAACGCTTTCCGTGAAAATGTTCAGGTTGTAGCCAATGCAGTTTCTGCTATGGGTGGTAATATTGCTCTAATTAATACTAATATAACTAATCAGCAGAAACTACTTGATGCTCTTAAATCATCAAGCATGAATCGTACGCTTGATAAGTTTATCTCAACAACTGACAGGTTTGAAAGTTTGGCGGACTCTATGTCTTTGTTGAATAAAGTGAAAGAAGACACTGTTTTAGCTACCAGTCAATTGATAGAAGTTCAAAAGAAATACAATGAGTCTTTATCTATCCCTCGAACTGTTGCAGAAAAGCTTAATTCTATTTTGGATAGGATTACAACGTTTGAAGGCAGCATAAACCAATTGGGTGCTCGTCTTGAAAAAGAACAAATGGTTGGTAATAGTACAATCAACTTGATAAATAAGCAGTTGGATGCAATAGAACAGAAAAATAGAGTTGCTCTAAATTATTCTGCCGTAGCGGATGACGAGTTGCAAGAGTTGTATAAAAAGCAAATTGGGGTAATAAAAACACTGAATGACAATTACTCTGCTGCCATTTCAAACCATGCGGATGAATTTGATGATATGCTAAACCAAATACATCATCGTTTGGACGAAAAATGGGAATTGTTTGTGAGTGCATTGGATAATTCATTTAATCTTTCTGATATCAATACGGACTTCAATTATTTGAAAAAGCTGGAGACTATTGCGAATCAGCTGGCTTCTATTCAGCAGTTAGTGAAGGAATCCTACGCTTCTTTGCAGGAAAACATTGGCAGTTCTGTTGATTTAATCAATCCTAAGCCATCGGCTGTTGAACAAGGGAATGGAGGCAAGGTGCTAAACGAGCTTCATTCTTCTTTATCGCCAACCAGTTTGGCTATGATTGAAAAGAAATTAGATAGTATAGATAGGAAAATTATTTCATCTTCTTCTATTGAAGAAAGACTAAGGGATATAAAAATGGCGATTGATTTATTAGAAAAACCACTGCGTCCTTCTTCGATGAATACGACTTCTAATCAAATGACGGACGAGGATATAAACAGGTTTCAAAAAGCCATTGATATAGAGAAGTCTAAAGTCTCACAGTTAAATGTTTCTTTGGAAACGCTAAAGGCTGATTTGGATAAAACTAAATATGACAAAGCTCAATATGCGGAAAAACTAACAGGTCTGAAAGAAGAACTAAATTTGAAAGAAAAATTTATAGTGGAACTGAATGATAAATTGGAAGAAATGAAAAATGAATCAAAGTTGCACAAATTCAAGAGTCTTTTTGTATCAAAAAAGAAGTAATTCGATATGGATGGGTATAATAAAACATCTTTTTGGCCAAGCTATGTAGATATTATGACGACATTGTTTGCTATAATGTTAGTCCTTTTTGTAGTTTCATATAGTCGCTTTAAAATTAACGAAGAAAAGCTGAAGAAACTGGCTGATAAATACAGAGAAATAGAGTCTATTTATAAAGCTGTCGAGAATATAGATTCTACCTATTTTGAGTTTAATTCCCAGTATGTGAAACATATATTCCGAATTCAGGTTACTTATCAAACAGGAGAGTTTAGTTTGTATAAATTGCAAGGAGATATATCAGATAAGTCTGTTGCGGACTCTTTGCGGAAATCTATTATTTTGGCGGGTAATGAGATAAAGCGTACAATAGAACAATTGCAGAAGAATGATTCGATTCGACAGGATATAAAATATCTGGTAGTGGTTGAAGGTCAAGCTTCTGCAGATGGTTATAATATGGACGCATGGCACAATAATGATGTACTTAGCTATCAACGTGCCTTAGCTTTACATAAATTTTGGTGCGAAGAAGCAAAATTGGATTTTTCAAATATGAATCGTTGCGAATTAGTAATAAGTGGTAGCGGCATAAAAGGGATACCGCGAGATGCTAAGTCGGAAAAAAACAATCAGCGTTTTCTTATACATATAGTTCCTGTAATTGGCAATATCCGATTGGATTAAAATTGAATGATGCTATATTGCAAATGATAGCCTATGATAACTGCATTGTAGAGACTGGAAGATATAGCTGTCTTCATTATCAGATGTTTATGGGAAATGCTTGTAGAGATTACCATCCTAATCTTCTTATTTCTGCTTTATATTCCCCTTCTCCTTGTAGAGATAACGTTTTTGTAATCCTTTGTTTTTAAGTGATTTATGTAAATCGGTTGTAGATGCCATTTTCTTGCTTTCTCTTGTTTCTCACCCTAACTTTGCAACATCGAATTTGAGAAAAGCAGATAGCTGAATCGTTGAGGCCTCACGATGAAAACATCTGCTTCTTGGATGAGATAAAAGAGATAGAATATACATTATTAAATTAATCATTTAAAACATTACGATTATGGCATTTTTTAAAAGAAGTCAGAAGAAGGTAAACAATTTGTGGTATCCTCAATCAGTAACCTGGGGCAAGGCGGTTACTACCCGTGAAGTGGCAGATGAGCTGTCCGTCCTTTCAACCGTGACCCGTGGTGACACGTATGCGGTGATGGAGAACTTGGGACGTGTGTTAAGTAATTTTATGGGGCAAGGACGTACCGTAAAGATAGACGGTGTAGGTACTTTCTACTATACTGCCACCTCTACCAAAAGAGGGGTGAAGACGGCTGCGGAGGTGAGTGCTTCGCTGATTAACGGGGTTCGCGTTCGCTTTCTTCCCGAAGTGGAACGTAATAGCGGTCGTCAGGTGACTACCCGTAGCATGGTAAATACCAAGATTGTTTGGGAAGAGTGGGGCAAAACCTCCACTGATGCCGGAAATAGCGGCTCCGGCAATCAAGGCGGTTCCGGTGGCGGCGTCGACGAGAATCCGTTGGGCTGATTCGCTCCATCCCCGCAAGTTTTCGTATTTGACACACGATTGTGATAAATGCTTCCCGTACAGCCCCTTCCGGCAGTACGGGAACTTTTGTTTTAGCATCTTTTATCATTTTTTTCTGCCTTTCTTCTATAAATATTCGCTAATTTCGGACGATTTTTTGTAAAACAGGCTGAATAACTAATAATTTATAATATGGAAAATATCAATACAGCGCTTATGCTGATGGTGGTAGGTATGGTAACAGTGTTCTGTATCCTGCTGATTGTAATCTACTTAGGTAAAGGACTTATCCTTCTGGTAAACAAGTATGCCCCCGAAGAGGTGGTGCTGGATAAGAAAGGCGCGCAAGGTCCCGCGGCGATTCCCGGAAATATATTGGCTGCCATCAGTGCCGCTGTAACGGTGGTGACACAAGGCAAGGGTAAAGTAGCCAAGGTCGAGAAAGTAAAATGATAATCTTTTAATAAAAAACACACATCTATTTATTTAGTATGAAAAAAGAAATTAAGTTCAGCCTGGTATTCAGGGACATGTGGCAGAGTGCCGGAAAATATGTGCCCCGCGTAGACCAGCTGGTGAAGGTTGCTCCCGCTATTGTTGAGATGGGCTGTTTTGCCCGCGTAGAAACGAACGGCGGAGGTTTTGAACAGGTAAATTTATTGTTTGGTGAGAATCCTAATAAAGCTGTACGTGCGTGGACGAAGCCGTTCCACGAAGCCGGCATACAAACTCACATGCTGGACCGTGCACTGAACGGCCTGCGCATGAGCCCCGTGCCTGCCGATGTGCGTAAATTGTTTTATAAAGTAAAGAAAGTGCAGGGAACGGACATTACCCGTACGTTCTGCGGACTGAACGATACCCGTAACATTATTCCTTCCATCGCTTACGCTAAAGAAGCCGGAATGATTTCCCAGTGTTCGCTCTGTATCACCCATTCGCCCATCCATACGGTAGAATACTACACCAATATGGCGTTAGAGCTCATCAAGGCGGGCGCCGATGAAATCTGTATCAAAGATATGGCAGGTATCGGACGTCCGGTATCGCTGGGCAAGATTGTGGCTAATATCAAGGCTGCACATCCCGAAATCCCTATCCAGTATCATAGCCATGCAGGTCCGGGCTTCAATATGGCAAGTATTCTCGAAGTATGTGAGGCTGGTTGCGACTACATCGACGTAGGCATGGAGCCGCTTTCTTGGGGTACGGGACACGCCGACTTGCTGAGTGTGCAGGCAATGTTGAAAGACGCAGGCTTCCAAGTGCCGGAAGTGAATATGGAAGCGTACATGAAAGTGCGCGCCCTCATTCAGGAATTTATGGATGACTTCCTCGGTCTGTACATCAGCCCGAAGAACCGCTTGATGAACTCCCTGCTGATTGGTCCGGGACTTCCGGGCGGTATGATGGGTAGCCTTATGGCCGACCTGGAGTCTAATCTGGAATCTATCAATAAATATAAGGCAAAACGCAACCTGCCATTCATGACGCAGGATCAGTTGCTTATCAAACTGTTCAATGAAGTGGCTTACGTATGGCCGCGCGTAGGTTATCCCCCGTTGGTGACTCCGTTCAGCCAGTACGTCAAGAACCTGGCAATGATGAACGTGATTGCCATGGAAAAAGGCAAGGAACGCTGGGGTATGATTGCCGATGACATCTGGGATATGCTGTTGGGCAAGGCAGGTAAGTTGCCGGGCACGCTGGCTCCCGAACTTATAGAGAAAGCCGAACGCGAAGGCCGTAAGTTCTTCACAGGCAATCCGCAGGATAACTATCCGGATGCACTCGACAAGTATCGCAAGATGATGAAAGAGAATAAATGGGACTTGGGCGAGGACGACGAAGAACTCTTCGAATACGCCATGCACCCGGCACAATACGAGGCTTATAAGAGCGGTAAGGCGAAAGAAGACTTCCTGGCAGACGTTGAGAAGCGGAAAGCGGAACTTAACAAATCCCCGCTGGATGATGCCAAACCGAAAACCCTCACCGTACAGGTGGACGGACAGGCTTACCGCGTGACAGTGGCTTACGGTGACATCGACCTGCCCGCAGATGCCACGGCCAAAGTGGAAGCTCCCGTAGGTGAAGGACAAGACGTTCCGGCTCCTCTGGAAGGCAAGTTCTTCCTCACGAAGAATGCCCAGGAAACTCCAGTGAAGGTGGGCGACAAGGTGAAGAAGGGTGACCTGCTTTGCTACATTGAAGCCATGAAGACCTACAATGCCATCCGTGCCGACTTTGACGGAACGGTGACAGCTATCTGTGTTACTTCGGGTGACTCTGTATCAGAAGATGATGTATTAATGAAGATAGGATAAACAGCGATGGAAGAAATATTTGCAAGACTCTACGATATGACGGCGTTCAGCAATATCATTGAAGACCCGTCGTTTCTGGTGATGTATGCCATTGCTTTCGTTCTGCTGTATCTGGGTATCAAGAAGCACTACGAACCGTTGCTGCTGGTGCCCATTGCCTTTGGTGTGCTCATTGCCAACTTTCCCGGCGGCGATATGGGGGTTATCCAGGCGGACCAGAATGGAATGGTGATGGTGAACGGAATAGCGAAGAACATTTGGGAAATGCCGCTGCATGAGATTGCGCACGACCTGGGACTGATGAACTTCATCTACTATATGTTGATTAAGACAGGTTTCCTGCCGCCTATCATCTTTATGGGTGTGGGTGCTATGACGGACTTTGGCCCGATGCTTCGCAACCTGCGTCTCTCTATATTTGGTGCTGCTGCACAGTTGGGTATCTTCACTGTGCTGCTATGTGCTGTTATGATAGGTTTCACTCCACAGGAGGCAGGTGCACTGGGCATTATCGGTGGTGCTGATGGTCCGACGGCTATCTTCACGACTATTAAGCTGGCTCCGCATCTGTTGGGGCCGATTGCCATTGCTGCATACTCTTATATGGCATTGGTGCCGGTGATTATTCCGCTGGTAGTGAAGTTACTCTGTTCTAAGAAGGAACTGATGATTAACATGAAGGAACAGGAAAAACTCTACCCCTCGAAAACTGAAATAAAGAACCTGCGTGTACTGAAAATCATCTTCCCGATAGCAGTGACTACGGTTGTCGCCCTTTTTGTGCCGACGGCAGTGCCTTTGATTGGTATGTTGATGTTCGGTAACCTGATTAAAGAAATCGGTTCTGATACAAGCCGTTTGTTTGATGCGGCTGCCAATAGTATCATGAATGCGGCAACCATCTTCCTGGGGCTGAGTGTAGGTGCTACCATGACGAGTGAAGCATTCCTGAACTGGACAACTATCGGTATCGTTGTGGGTGGTTTCCTTGCATTTGCACTTTCTATTTCGGGCGGTATCTTCTTTGTGAAGCTGTTTAATATGTTCAGTAAGAAGAAGATTAATCCGCTGATTGGCGCAACAGGTCTGAGTGCTGTGCCGATGGCAAGCCGCGTATGTAACGAGATTGCCACGAAGTATGATCCGAAGAATCATGTGCTGAATTACTGTATGTCCAGTAATATCTCCGGTGTAATCGGTTCGGCTGTTGCGGCGGGTGTGCTGATTTCGTTCCTGGGATAAAGGCTGTCAAGGCTTTAAATACTCTCTAAAGTCTTAGTATCTGTCATTCTGAGCGTGGTCGAAGAATCTCCTTTTATAATAAGAAGAGATTCTTCGACCATGTTCAGAATGACAGATATTTTTTTAGGGACTCATTGATTAGGCGTGGATGACACGTCTGATTTGTTATTCACTGATCACCTTCCTGTATTCCGCCACCGCCATCTTTGCAGCCAGATGCGCATTTATCAGGTTCGTATGCGCCTGTGTCCACGATAACTGTGCGGAAAGTACGTCAGCCATGCTTGATTTCCCTTCATTGTAGGAAAACGTTACGAGGTCGAGGTTTTCTTCGGCAAGAGTCATGTTTTCGCGGGCGGTTTTTACTTGTTGCTCTGTCTCTGTCAATTTTGTGGTGGCAGCGGAGAGTTCTTCAAGGATATTATCGGTGACGTAGCTCTGTTGCAGCTTTTGCATACCGATATATGCCTTTTGTTGCCGGTTCGTCTTGAAACGGGCGCCCCAACGGAAGATGGGAATGCTGACGTTGATGCCTGCCACGGGCGTATGGGGTATTTCCTGCCCCATGTAAGTGATACCCGTATCCCATCCGGTGGCGAGAAACATGCTGACCTGCGGGTTGTATTTGCTGAGTGCGGCGTGGCGTTGCGCTTCGCTCCGGAAGATGTTGACTTCGGTGCTGGCATAGTCGGCACGGCGGGGGAGGACATCGTCGAGGCCAAGCAGGGTGACCGGTTCGCCGGGAGTGCTGATTTCGCATAAACTGTCCACGGGGGTGTCGGGGGAGACACCCATGAGGATGTTCAGCTTTTGCAGGGCGAGGGTGTAGTTCTGGCGGGCCTTGATGTATTGCAATTCCGCTTCTTTCTGACGGGTGGAAATCATCAGCAGGTCGGTGCGACTGATGGCACCGTCGTCAAAACGGTCCTGGATGATGTCGTACTGCCGTTGTATGATGTCCTGGAACGTTGCGGCAGCTTCAAGGCTGGCACGGGCGGCGGAGGCATTCCAATAGACGGCATCGCTCTGGTAGTGAATCTGGTCGAGGGTCAGCTCGGTGGTCAGTTGGGACAGTTCCTCATCAGCTTTCGCCATTTGTTTCTGGGCTATCAGGGAGCCGCCGGTATAGAGCGGTTGCGCCAGGGTGGCAAGGGCCTGATAAGTGTAGGGACGGTATTCGCCTTTCGGGCTGTTCCACTGGTCGAGGTGGTTGAGGTTGGCTGTGCCTTCGGCGGTGATGTCTATCTGCGGCAGGAAGCCCGTAGCAGCTATTTTCCGTGCTTCGGTACTTGCCACGGTTTGCAGGCGTTGCTGTTTCAGTACCTGGCTGTATGCCTCTACGCGGTCGCGATAGGCTTCACGGCTGAGGTATTGCTGTGCTCCGGCGTTAATGCCGAAGCAACAGAGTAGTGTGAGTATGAGTTCTTTTTTCATAATTATCCTTTTATTTTATGTATCGCACAATAAGCTACGGGCAGCACGAACAGCGTCAATGCCGAAGCTACCAGCAGACCTCCCATGATAGTTGCCGCCATTCCGCCGAACATAGCGTCGAACAGTAGCGGCAGCATACCCAGAATCGTAGTTCCCGAAGCCATTGCCACAGGTACGATACGGCTGGTAGTAGCACTCACTACCGCATCCAGCGGTGCCTTTCCGGAAGCAGCTTCCACATCAATCTGGTCTACCAGTACAATGGCATTCTTGATATTCATACCAATCAGTCCCAGCAAACCGAGGATGGAGAAGAAGTCGAAAGACTTGCCGAGCACCAGCAGCCCCAACACAATACCGATGAAGATAAGAGGCAGCATCAACAGGATAACAATCGGCTTACGGTATGTGCGGAACAGGAACAGCAGTGTGATGAACATCAGGAAAAACGTCAACGGCAAGTTGGCAGCCAGTGCCGCGTTGCTTTCCGCTTGGCTTTCTTGTTCTCCGAAGTACTTCATGGTGTATCCTTCCGGCACCTGAATCTCCTTTTGCACCTGTTCCCATACCCGGTTGAAGGCAGCGATGGCATTCACTCCACGGCGTGGGTCGGCTTGCGCCATCATTACCATCTGGCGGTTATAATCTTTCACGTTAGAGAACTTATATTGGAAATCGAATTCACTGACCACCTGTTCCAGCGTAGTGGTCTCTTGGGTGGTGCCGAATACCGGAAGCGTGCGCAGGTCGTTGATGCGGAAAGAGTCTATCGTGTTGTCCTTTAGCAGGATTGGCAACACTTGGTCTCCTTCGCGATATTCACCCAGCGTCATGCCGTTTGTTCCTATCTGGATGCTTTGTGCCATGCTCTGCCGGGAGACACCCAGGGGCTGCGCACGTTCCGGACTGTAAACGGGGTGCCACACGGGTATCTTGTTTCCCCACGAATTGCGCACGTTGATGAGGTCGGCATCGCGGTGCATGATTTCCAGAGCCTTGTCCGTCAGCATCACCAGTGTGTCCACATTGTTGCCGATGAAACCGATTTCGATGGCGGCATCCACGGCGGGGGAGAGTTTGAAGAGCGTGGTGCGGGTGATAGCATTCGGATAATTGGCTTTCATATACCCGTCGAAGTTCTCCTCATATTCCTTGGTGTACTTGCTGTCGGTCAGTTCGATGAGGATATTGGCGAAGTTCGGTTTCGGACCGACGGAGGTGGAGGCCAGATAATAACGCAACGGTGTGCTGCCGAAGGTGGTGGATACCCGTTTCACTTCCGGCTGTTGCAGCAGATGCGTTTCCACTTGTTTCATTTCCCGTTCAACGTCGCGGATGCTGTAACCGTCCGGATAGAAGATGTCGGCACGGAAGTACGGCTTGTCCAGTGAGGGGAAGAAGTTTTGCGGCATCAGTCCCATGATGACGAGCGACAGGATGAACAGTATGATGATACTCCCCAAAGTCAGCACTTTCTTCTTTATCAATATGCTGAGGATGGAGGCGAATTTGTGGTAGAAAGGCTTGTCGTAAGGGTCTTTGCTGGCATCTCCGGACTTGGCTTTCAGGATAAAGTTACCGAAGGTAGTTGTCTGCGTAAGTGCCAGCACCCAACTTAATCCCAAAGAAATGGCCAGCACCACAAACAGTGGCTTCACGATTTCCGCCACGGCCGAAGGAGCCAGATAAAGCGGCAGGAAGGAACAGATGGCAATGAATGTGGCACCCAATAATCCCCATTGCGGCCCGGTGGCACCGTTTATCAGAGCCCGGCGCCGGTCCATGCCCCGGGCGATGGCTATCTGCGCATTGTCCGTCACCACAATGGCGTTGTCCACCAGCATACCCATGGCGATGATGAATCCTGCCAGGGAAGTCCGGTTCAGTCCTACGCCGAGGAAGGACATGATGAGTAGCGTGCCGCCGATGGAGAATATCAGCGAACTGCCGATCAGCAGTCCTGCACGCAGCCCCATCACCAGCATGATGATGACGATAACAATCAGGATGGACTCCACCAGATTGATGATGAAACCGTTGTTTGCTTCACGGGCTATCACATTTTCGGGATAGAGGCTTTCGAGTTCCAGGCCTACCGGGATGAGCGGTAGCAGTTCTGCCAGCCGAGCATCTACCAGTTCGCCTGTCCGCACTACGTCTTTGGTCGGGTCGGTAGAGACACCGATGCCGATGGCACGCCGTCCGTTGACGTGCATGATGTTGGAGGGCGGGTCCATGTAACCTTTCTCGATGACGGCAATGTCGCCCAGCTTCACTTGTCCGCCGGGGGTGGTAATCACTTGTCGGCGGATGTCGTCCACAGTGGTGTACGTGCCGTTGGCAACGATGCGCAGTTGTTGTTCTCCGGCGTTGATTTCTCCGGTATTGATAATCTGGTTTTGCGATTGCAACAGGCTTGCCAGTTGTTTGGGGTCGATACCCATTCCCGCCAGTTTATTGACGGAGATAAGGATGTTCACCACTTCGGTCTGGGTGCCGAAGAGGGCTACTTTCATCACTCCGTCGGCGGTGATGACCTGGGTTTTGATGCGTTCCGCCCAGTTGCGCATTTCCTCGTAGGAGAAACCGTCGTCGCCCACCAGACCGTAATAAATGCCGAATACGTCGCCGAAATCATCCGACACCGTGGGCGTGGAGGCACCGGAGGGCAGTTGCGGCTGTATGTTGAGAACCTTGCGGCGCAGTTCGTCCCACTTCTGCGGAATGGACGCTGCGGATAAGGAAGGTTGAAGTTCAAACGTTATTTTGGATAGTCCGTACATAGACTCCGACTTGATTTTGTATACGCCGCTCATCGACTGTATTTCGCGGGAGATGGGTTCGGTTATGAGCCGTTCCACCTCGGCAGGTTCCGCCCCCGGATAGCGGGTCATGATGACCGCGCTTTTGATGACGAAGGGCGCATCTTCTTTCTTTCCCAGGTTGCTGAACGACAGTATGCCGCCCAGGAGCAATACGGCGAGGAAGAAATAGACAATTTTCGTATTGTCTAATGCATATTTAGCTAAGTTCATAATTTAAAATGTTTAGGTTTATTGGGGATATTCATCACGTGGCTTTTTTGCCCGGTATCAAACGATATCAATTGATTACCTTCACCGTCTGTCCTTCCACCAACTGGTGTACTCCGGCTATCACGACACTTTCTCCCGGTTGCAGTCCGGCCGAAATCAGAACATTGGCTTCACCCGTCGGAGAGTATACCGTCACTTCCCGACGGCTTGCCTTACCATCCTTCACCACCCACACATATGTTTTCTTATTCCCACTCTCACCAAAGACAGCACTAAGCGGAACATTCATCAGCTTCTCTTCCAGGAACGGGGCAACGTCCGAAGCCAGCTTAATCTTACATGTAAATCCCGGCTTCACATCATAAAGGCTGCGGTCGAAGGCTGCATCATCTATCCTGATAGTCACCGGTATTCCCGTCCCGTCCGTCGAAATATCCAGATACTCTTCCAGTCGTGCGTTGAACGTCACCCCCGGATAACTGTCGAATATCACCCGGAACGTCACATCTTTTGCACGAAGCAGATACAGATAATCATCCGGCACGGTGAATTTGATGCGGAGCTTCTGCGTATTCACCAACTGCACGATACCTTCGCCGGAGTTGACACGCTGATAATTCTCCACCAGACGCTTCTCGATGGAACCGTCGAACGGAGCTGTCAGTTTCGTATCTCTCATGTTGTTGCCGGATAACTCATAGGCCGACTTTGCTTTCTGGTAATTGGCTACACTGATTTCGTACTCCTGCACGGAGATGGCCTGGCGACCCAGTAGACGCTTGTTGCGCTCCACTTGTGCGGCGGCAGTTTCGTAAGCAGCCTTGTCGGCGGCATATTGCAGGGAGATGTCGCGCGGGTCGATGGCGGCAATCAACTGGCCTTTCTTCACCCGCTGTCCTTCCACGACAGGCAGGTTGATGACTTGTCCGCTGACGCGAAAGGCAAGTTTTACGTATTCCACGGCTTCCACTATTCCGGAGAAGTCTTTCCGGATGACCGATTGGGAACTGACGGTCGTTGTCTTAACAGGTCGGATAAGGGCAGTTTCGCCCTCCTTCTTTTGCCCGCACGACGTGATAAGTAGCGTCGTGGCAAGGGCGAACAGACAGATTTTCTTCATATAAGTTGTTCGTTTAGGTATAAAAACATATAACCGGAAAAACAGAAAAATGTTTTCCCGGTTATAAAGGTAAATGATAATTTAGGGGCGAGGCGCCCCGGCCAGGTTTCCCTTCGGCGTACAAGAGTAACTCCATTCCCCTCCTCCAGTCGGAGGAGGGGTGCCCAAAGGGCGGGGTGGTAGGTGAGAAAGAATTCCTTTTTATGATTAATAGGTATTTTATCGCTTACCTACCACCTCCCCCCGTTGGGGTACTCCTCCTCCGACTGGAGGAGGAGAATTAAGATACTCCTGTGCCGAAAGGAAATTTTGCTCCAGCGCTACGCTGGTAAATTATCATTTATATTTTCTGTCTTTCGACCTTCAATTCTGTCCCCACTTTCAGCCTATAAATGTTTTGGTATACTTGTATGTTCAGTTCTTCTCCGGCAATCAGTGAGATTTTTATTTCCTTTCCTACTTGCATATACAGCGTGCGCCCCTGATAATTCACCTGGAACGAATAACTTTTCCACTTCTCCGGTATGACGGGGGAGAAGCACAAGATGTTTTCCAGTACCTCCATCCCTGCAAATCCCCGCACGATGGCAAGCCAGCTACCCGGCATACTGGTGATGTGCAGTCCCTGGTGCGTCTCATTGTTATAGTCGTCCAGGTCGAGGCGGGTGGCGTGCATGAAGAGCTGGTATGCACGTTCCACTTCCCCAATGCGTGCGGCAAGAATGGAGTGGATATGTGGGGAAAGCGAAGACTCATGCACCGTCATAGCCTCGTAAAACTCAAAATTACGGCGGACAGTCTCTTTGTCGAAATGGAAATAATACAGATATAAACCCAGCAGAACATCGCTTTGCTTGATATAACATGAACGCAGAATGCGGTCCCAGGACCAATGCTGGTTGATGGGGCGCTCTTCGGGCGGGATGGCGTCAGTGCTTTCCAACTCCTTATCCAGATAGCCGTCGTTCTGTACGAAAATTCCCAGTTCCTTGTCTTCCGGCAGGTACATGCGTGCGATGATGTCTCGCCAACGTTCGGCCTCTTCCTGCTGGCGCAGGTTGGTGACACGGCGTACACGGGCATATTCGTCGGGGTATTCTCCGGCAATGATTTCAAGGTAGTTAAGTGTCATCCGCAGGCACTGTACACACGAATAGTTGGTGTACCAGTTATTATCCACGTTGTTTTCGTACTCATCCGGTCCGGTGACACCTAGTATGACATATTTCTGCTTCGGTTTGGAGAAAGATACACGCTGGCTCCAGAATCGGGAGACGGCAATCATCACTTCCAGACCGTATTTGGCGACGTAATCCTTGCTGCCCGTCAGTGCGGCATGTTGTGCAATGGCATATACGATGATGTTGTTGCGGTGTATTTCTTCGAAGGTGATTTCCCATTCGCTGTGGCATTCCTCACCACTGTAAGTGACTTGCGGAAACAGTGCGGCACCCTCTTTGAAACCCAGTTTGCGGGCATTCTCTATCGCTTTCGGCAGTTGGTTATAGCGGTATATCAACAGGTTCTTCACAATCTCCCTCGGAGTAGAAAGCAGGAAGAACGGTACACAACAAAGTTCTGTGTTCCAATATGTGTTTCCACCGTATTTTTCGCCAGTGAATCCTTTCGGACCGATATTCAGGCGCGGATCATCACCACGATACGTCTGGCATAGTTGGAAGATGTTGTACCGGATGCCTTGTTGTGCTTCCGGGTCCCCTTCGATAACCACATCCATTTCCTTCCATATATTGGCCCAGGCTTGCCGGTGATCGTTTTCCAGCTTATCCCAGCCATCGATTTTAATCTGGCGGGCTTTGGCGACGGAATGTTCTATCAATTCCTGACGTTCATCATAGAGCGACGAATTTATGGCGGTATATTTAATGAGCATCACGTTGTCTCCCGGTTTTACATCTGCTCCGATACTGAATCCGGTCTGTTTCTCCTTTTCAATGCGTATCGGGTTTGAGGTGGTTTCTTTGCCGTTCTTGAAGAACTGATAGGTCATGGCATAGCACACTTGTGCATCTTCCCGCCGGGTTTGCGTCCATAGATAAGCACAATCCTTTGTGACACCGGAACGGAGGATATTCCATATCTTCTCGTTCGGATCATCGTTCTTATTGACTATGATTGCATCCAGGGAGGGAATCAGTGATATTCTTCCCGTATAATTAATGGAGGTGACGCTGTATTTTATCAGGCATAAATCGGGGTGAGCCATATTGTTGATATGCTCTACATGTACCCGTATTTGATGTCCTCTGGGAGAAGTCACTTCGAAATCCCGGTAGGAGATACCCGCTTTCATATCGAGACGGCGATTGAAACTATTTACGTCCCATTGTGCCAGGTCCAGTTCTTCGTCGATGAGACGCAGGCTGACACGACTCCAGTCCGCTGCATTGGGGATGCGGGTGTAGAAAGCAGGGAAGCCGTTCTTCCACCAGCCTACACGCGTTTTATCCAGAAAAGTGATACCGGCTACGAATGAACCGCGATACGAATCGCTTGAGTAAGGCTCTTCAAAATTTCCCCGTTGTCCGAAGCGTCCGTTCCCCAGGCTGAATATACTTTCGGACATTCGCAGGTTGTCAGCGTGAAAGTTATCTTCAATAATGTTCCATTCATCGGTTTTAAGGTATCTTTTCATGGCGTGTATCTCAATGGTGATTATGGCGGTAAAGATAAACAAATAAACGGACAAATGGCAAAAAGAGGAAAAAAAGAAGACAAAATTTACTTTTGAGTTAAAATGTGCTCCGTTTCTCTACGACCAACGCCCTGTTCATCGTAGAGAAACAGGGCGTTGGTCGTAGAAGAAAGGGGTACTTGTCGTAGAGCAACGAAGCCCCCTTTCAGAATATGTTATCGCAAGGATTATGCTTTCACTTGTTCTCCTTTTGTTTCTTTGATGAAATATACACAAACCGCACCGATAATCAGCATGACACCTGCCATGACCAGCATATTGATTTCGGGCGGCAACATACCTTTCGGGGTGAACAGGGCAAGGATGCTTCCACCAAGTGAGGCAGCCACAATCTGCGGAATACAGATTGTTCCGTTGAACAAGCCCAGATAAGTTCCCATGTGTCCGCCGCTCAGTGCGTTGGTCAGGATGGTGAAAGGCAACGCCAGCATAGCAGCCCATGCGCAACCTATCAGTAAGAAGGAGATGAACAATACATATTGATTATGAACAAAATAGGTAGAGATGAAACCTAATCCACCCAGCACCAGACTGAGAGAATAGATCAATTTGCGATCCTTGAACAGCGGGATGCAGACAGCCCATAGTACAGAACCGATAGCCTGTACGGCGAATAACACGCCTACCCAGTCGGCAGCATCCTGATATTGAATACTCTTGGTGTCCAGCATAACTTTGCTGACTCCGTTCACTGCGGTTTCCACCGTAGGAGCATCGAATACATTGGCGGCTACACTACCATTGGTATACGTCCACATAAACATGAAAGCAAACCAGCAGAAGAACTGAACCAGACCTACCGTCCAGAAAGCTTTCGGTGCTTTCACCAGTAGTTTCACCATATTGATTTTTTCTTTCTCTTCCTCTTCGGTGATGCCGTGGTATTCAGCGTATTCGGCGGGCGGCATCTCCTTTACTTTCACTGTGGTATAGATTACACAGAGTATCAGGATGGCGGCTCCGATATAGAAGGAATAAATCACCGAGTCGGGTACTACGCCTTGTGGAGCTACATTGCTGATACCGATCCATGTGAAGATGAACGGGAACAGGAAACCTACGAGGCTGCCGGCATTGCACAGGAAGCTCTGGATGGAATAGGCGAGTCCTTTCTGCTTTTCGTTCACCATGTCGCCCACCATCATTTTGAACGGCTGCATTGCCATGTTGATGGAAGTGTCCAGGAACATCAGCGATACGAGTCCGAATATCATTGCCGTGCTCACTGCCATACCAAAACTACCGGCATTGGGCAACAGGCACATCACCAGTACGGCTACCAGTGAACCGACAAACAGATAAGGAATACGGCGTCCGAAGCGCGTCCACGTCTTGTCGCTTGCAGCGCCCACGATGGGTTGCACGATGATGCCTGCCAATGGTGGTAATATCCAGAAATAACTTAAACTATGCGGGTCCGCACCCAGTGTTGCAAAAATACGACTGATGTTTGCACTCTGCAAGGCGTAGGCAATCTGTACGCCAAAAAAGCCGAAGCTGATGTTCCACAACTTCCAAAAGCTTAAATCGGGTTTTACTTTCATTCTTATATTGGGTATTAGATATTATAATCTGTTTTATAAATGGTGATTTAGCGACGTGATTTGCGGAGTAACCTTTTTCTTACTTCGTCGTCCCTCTCACCACAAGATTTGTCCTCACAATCTTGTTACTGCTCCTTTCATCATTCCCCTCCAGTTTATCTATCAGAATGCTGAAAGCGCTTTTCCCTACTTCCTCACCGTGCTGTTCTACGGTTGTCAGTTTCGGGTCGGTGCTTTGGGCAATGGCTCCGTCGGTGAATCCGCAGATAGATACCTCGTCGGGCACTCTTTTCCCTACCAGCTTGCAGGCATAAAGAATTCCTGAGGCCGTTTCATCGTTGATGGCAAAGAAACCATCCGGGTGGCCGGGACCTTCCAGAATATCCGGGGTGATGGCTATGGCACGTTCACGGGTATCACACAACATAATCATGCTGTCGTCCACAGGAATTTTATACTTCTTCATGGCATCCAGATACCCGTTCCGGCGGTTCTTGGTGATTTCCATATGAGGCGCCGCACCGTAAAACAGGATGCGCTTGCAACCTGTCTGTATCATATACTCTACGGCAGCGAATGAACCGGCATAATCATCCACTACCACCCGTTCCGTTTTCAATCCGGTACAGATGCGGTCGTAGAAAACAATGGGGATGTTGTTGTTCAGCAGCTCCTGATAATGGTCGTATTGGGAAGTATCTTTTGCCAGTGAAGCAATCACACCACAGACGCGGGCGGCAAGGAATGAGTGTACTATCTTTACCTCCTGTTCATAAGATTCGTTGCTTTGCGCTACCAGAATATTATATCCCGCTTTGCCCGCAGCTTTCTCTATTCCACTCAGTACGCACGAGAAGAAGTGGTGCACCAATTGCGGCACAATCACACCAATCGTATTCGAGCGGCTGGCACGAAGATTCACTGCAAGTACGTTAGGCTTGTAATTATGCTCCCGGGCATACGCATGTATAAGGTCACGGGTCTCCTGGCTGATATCCGGGTTGTCTTTCAGCGCCCTCGACACAGTGGATGGCGAGACGTTCAACGCCCGGGCAATATCCTTGATGGTTATCTGCGGTTTATTCATGGTATTTTCTAAATATTCCCAAAGATAATGCAAACCGAAAGCAGTACAAAATAAGCTTGCTTATTTTTATTGCTGAGGTGCAGCTTATCTTAATCAAAGGTTATTCAAATGAGGATAGCTGCCAAACTAAAAAATGTAAAGCCAACTAATCCGATTGCAAAAATAGCGGAATAGATGAGAATAAGCTTCTTCGTTGAGAATTATCGGGTTATAGAATAGCGCAAACGTTTGCAAACATCCATTGACCTTGCATTTGAATGGGCGTCGCACGTTGCTTTTTTGCGAGACGCTTTGTTTCCAGATGAAACTGTCGGGACTGCATAGATTCCCGGAAGTAAATATAAAACGGTTGACTAAGCTTTCAGTCGTTATAAATATTAACTGCGATGCCCCCCTTCTATAAGGACTTTTGTTATCTTTAGATAAGATAAGCTGCATTTCGGCATAACTTTTTCATGCTTGCATGAAAGTACTGCACTCAATTTGCATTATCTTTGTGTCGTTATCCCGTCATAAAGTGACGGATTAAATATCCCAAAAACAGCAGGAGGACATTATATGGACCCATTAGAATACTTAGTACCCGGCAGAAAGAGACTTCCCTACGGCATGATGAACTTTGCGGTCATCCGCCGTGAAGACTATTATTATGTGGATAAAACCCGCTTCATCCCCATGATAGAGCAGGCGGACCGCTTTTTCTTCTTCATCCGTCCGCGCCGTTTTGGGAAGAGCTTGACGCTGAACGTGCTGCAACATTACTACGATGTGCGCACCCGCGACAAGTTCGACGACCTCTTTGGCGACCTCTACATCGGGCAGCATCCCACACCGAGTCGTAACACTTATCTTGTGCTCTACCTCAATTTCTCCGGCATCACCGGTGCACTGAACGACTATCGCAAAGGGCTGGATGAGCACTGCCAAATCCGCTTTGACTTTTTCTGCGAAGTCTATGCCGACCTTCTGCCGGAAGGCATCAGGGATCGGCTGGACGAGAAGGACGGAGCCGTCAACCAATTAGACTATTTGATTTCGGAATGCGAACGTGCCGGACAGAAGGTGTACCTCTTTATCGACGAGTACGACCACTTCACCAACGCCATTCTCTCCGACCCCGAAAGTCTACACCGTTACACCAACGAGACGCATGGCGAGGGTTATCTGCGCGCCTTCTTCAATAAAGTGAAAGCAGGAACCTATTCCAGCATCGAGCGCTGTTTCATTACCGGTGTAAGCCCCGTGACGATGGACGACCTCACCAGCGGCTTCAACATCGGAACCAACTATTCCCTCTCACCGGACTTCAACCAAATGATGGGTTTCACAGAAGAAGAAGTGCGCGAAATGCTGACCTACTATTCTACCACCAGCCCCTTCAATCATACCATTGACGAACTGATAGAGATAATGAAGCCGTGGTATGATAACTATTGCTTCGCGCAGGAATGTTACGGCGAAACCACGATGTATAACTCCAACATGGTGCTTTATTTCGTCAAGAACTACATCTCGCGTGGCAAAGCACCGCTAAGCATGGTGGAAGAGAACATCCGTATCGACTACGAGAAACTACGCATGCTCATCCGTAAGGACAAGGAGTTTGCCCACGACGCCTCAGTCATTCAAACCCTCGTGAGCCAGGGCTTCATCACCGGCGAACTGAAGAGTGGCTTCCCTGCCTCCGGCATCACCAATCCCGATAATTTCGTGAGCTTGCTCTACTATTTCGGCATGCTCACCATCAACGGCATGCACCGGGGAAAGACCAAACTCATCATCCCCAATCTGGTAGTTCAGGAACAACTCTATACCTATCTGTTAAGCACCTACAACGAAGCTGACCTCAGTTTCAGCAGCTACGAAAAGAGTGAACTGGCAAGTCAGCTCGCTTACGATGGCAACTGGCAAGCCTACTTCGACTACATTGCCGACTGCCTGAAGACCTACGCCTCGCAGCGCGACAAGCAGAAGGGCGAGTTCTTCGTGCATGGCTTCACCCTTGCCATGACTGCACAGAACCGTTTCTACCGTCCCATCTCCGAGCAAGATACGCAGGCGGGTTATGTCGATATTTTCCTCTGTCCGATGCTGGGCATCTACTCCGACATGACGCACAGCTACATTGTAGAGTTGAAGTATGCCAAGTACAAAGACCCCGAAACCCGTGTGGAGGAACTGCGTCAGGAGGCTATCGCACAAGCCAACCGCTACGCTGATACCGATACGGTGAAACGTGCCATCGGCAGCACCCGGCTGCATAAGATTGTGGTGGTGTATAAAGGCATGGAAATGCGGGTGTGCGAAGAAATACAGTAGTCCGGACCTTTAACGTAACCCGGCATATGCACAGACCAGTTCTTTTTCTTTTCATTCTGTTACAGATATGGCTTCCTTGCACTCTGGCGGGGCAGAAGTCCGATTACAGGCTGTTTGATAATGTCAGTCTGGGGACGGAAGCCTCCGTCATCAGTTGCTTCCTGCAAGACACGCAAGGACTGATATGGATAGGTTCCAACAAAGGACTGTTCAGTTACGACGGCTATTCCTCACAACCGCATTTCACTTTCGGTGAGCGCAGCAATACGCGCATTTATTGCGGTACGGTGGTGGACAGCACCTATCTTTATATAGGTGCGGATAATGGCTTGCTGATTTATAACTACCGGACAGACACTTACCAAGAACCGGAAGCGGACTTCCCGACCGACATCCGCACACTGGCATTGCGTGACGGCGTGCTGTGGCTGGGGACACTAAACGGCCTCTATACCTACTCACCGGAAACCCGGCAACTCTCCGCCATCACCGAAGGACTTCCGCACCAGACCATTTATTCCATTATCCGCGCCTCGGACGATAACCTCTACATTGGCACGTACAACGGCTGTTGCCGCTACATCCCCGCCACCGGACGCTTTGAAACCATAGACCTGCCCGTCACCCGTGGCCGAAGCAACCAGTTTGTCAATTCACTTCTGGAAGATACCGCACGCGGTTGCATCTGGATAGGCACAGAAGGATGTCTTTTCAAATACACCCCTGCCGACGGGCATACACAGCGGATAGATGCTTTCCATGATAACTCTGTCAAGTCTCTGGCACTGGACGGAAACGGGCAATTGCTGGTAGGCACCGATAATGGTCTGTATGTCTATCAGGAGGACGAGCCCCTGTTGCACGTTGTTCATGACTCCCGAAACCTCCAGTCCCTTTCTAACAATATCATCTGGACCATCTTTGCCGACCGCGAGCATAACGTCTGGCTGGGTACGGATTACGGCATCTCCATGTCCCGCCATAACAGTGTGTTGCGTCACATCCCTATCTCGCAGATTACCGGAACAGGGGAGGGCAACCAGTTCTATTCCATGCTGCGCGATACGCACGGAACTTATTGGTTTGGCGGCACCAACGGCCTCATTCGCTTCACCGCTCTTATGGATGGGGAACAGGGCGTTGCCTGGTACAAGATGGGAGACCGGAAATATCCTTTATCCCACAACCGGGTACGCCATCTTTACGAAGACCGTGAACAACAACTCTGGGTGGCTACGGATGGCAGCATCAGTCGTTACGACCCGGCGAAACGCCAGTTTATACATTATAACATAGTGGACAGCACCCGCCGCTACAATACCAATTGGACGTATAGCCTTTTTGAAGACCATGACGGGCAACTTTGGATAGCTACCTGTCTTGGTGGCATCTTTGTGGTAGATAAGGAAAACCTCATGCGTTCTTCCGGCGGACTCTACATGGCGGAGAAGACTTATTCCATCCACAACGGCCTGTCCGGCATGTTCATCAATCAGATGATTCCCGACCAAGAAGGGAATGTATGGGCATTGCTCTATAACAGTCCCAACAGCATCGAAAAGATAAATCCCCGTACCGGCGAAGTCACCCATATTGCCGCCGGTGAACTGAAAGGCGAGCATACTCCCAACTTTATCCTTTGTGCCGAAGACGGCTACATATGGATAGGTTTCCCCGGTGGAGTGATGCGCGTGACTCCCGAAAACGACAGTATCCACATGTTGCCATTTGATGCCTATAATCATTATGAAGTGCTTTCCATGGCCGAAGCCGACGGCCGCATCTGGATCTCTACCACAGATGGTTTCTGGGTAGCTGACCAGCAGACTCTGGAAGTCCGCCGACTGAATATCACCGACAAGCGTTTCACCAGCATGTTCTTTGATAAGACAAGTGGAGAACTCTATCTGGGCACCGCAGACGGTTTTGCCATCTCCTCACCCGAGGCCTTGCTGGCGGAACACCTTGAACAGCCTTTGATATTGACCGCCCTTTATGTCAACAACCAACTTTATCAGTCCGGGGCAGGGCAGGGGGAACAGGCACCTGATGTGGCACAATCCGGGCAAAGCATCCGCTACTCACGACATATAAATCTGGACTACGACCAGAACAATCTTGCTTTTGAACTCTCCGACCTGCCTTATTCCCTTGAAGAGAAAAGCAAATTGTTATATCGTCTGGACGGTGTGGACCGTGAATGGAACCTACTGAAACCGAATACCAACCGGATTACTTACAACAATCTGAACTATGGTGACTACCGCCTGACGGTGAGCAAACTGGATGCTCATGGCAAGCCGTCCGAAAAGACGTATGCATTGGACATCCACATCATTCCGCCCTGGTACTACACCCCGTGGGCAAAGGCCGTTTATGTCTTGCTGTGCCTTGTCCTGATACTCTGGACAATCAACTTCTTCCGCGTGAAGAACCGTCTGAAGCTGGAGCGTCTGGAGAAAGAGAAAATCCTGGAGCAGTCTCAGGCTAAGATGGAGTTCTTCACAAATCTCTCCCACGACCTGAAAACTCCGTTGAGCATGATTATTGCGCCTATCAGCCGGATGCTCCCCGCCATCAAGAATCCGCAGGAGAAGAAGCAACTGGAACAGGTACAGCACAATGCCATGAAGCTGAATTCGCTGATCCATCAGGGGCTGGATTTCAACCGGGTGGATAGCGGCAACAATGCGCTGTTGATTTTGTCGCAAATAGAGTTAGTCTCCTTCGTGCGTGGATTGTTTGCTCTATATGCAGAAGAAAAGGCGAGGGAGAAACAACTCACATTTGATTTTCATACCGACCGGGAAAAGATATATATACAGATGGATGCCATCAAGTTGGAATCCATTCTGGATAATCTTTTGTCCAATGCTGTGAAGTATACTCCGGAGGGTGGGAGTGTTACGCTTCGCCTGGAAATCCCCGGTGATGGGAAAGATGTGCGTATTTCTGTTTCCGATACAGGTATCGGTGTGCCTCGTCAGGACCAGCCGTATATCTTCCAGCGCTTCTTCCAGTCACCCAAGACGGCAGGAAAAAAGGAGGGGACAGGTATCGGGCTTTATCTCGTAAAGACTTACACGGAATTGCATGGCGGCAGCGTGCTGCTCACCTCGGAAGAAAATAAAGGGACTACCGTTACGCTGAACTTACCGGTTGGCAGTTCGGAACAGATGTCGGTTGATGTGCTTTCCGAGCCTGTGGCGTCTGAACGGGAGAGGGCGCTTGCTGAACAAAGGAGTGTGCTTTCTGAACAAGGAGCTGTGCTTGTTGAACCCGGAACTATGCTTTCTGAACAGAAACCTGCGTCAGAAGAAGTAGAAACAGCAGTCTCCGCTTCTTCTTCTGTCGCAGAGATAGCCAGCCCGGAAGCTCCGCTGATATTAATAGTGGATGACACTCCGGAAATAGCCGAGTTTATTTATCAGATACTGCACGCAAAATATCGTTGCCGTATAGCGGAGAATGGCAAGACAGGTATGGAGATGGCGATGGAATTATCTCCCGATCTGATTATTGCTGATGTCATGATGCCCGTAATGGACGGACTTGAAATGGTGCGCCGCCTCAAAAAGCACATTCCTACTTCCACTATCCCCATTATCCTGTTGACGGCTAAGAGCGACAAGGAGACGGAACTTGAAAGTATCCAGTTGAACATCGAGGCTTTCATTGCCAAGCCTTTCGAACCGGATATTCTGCTTTCGCGCGTGCAACAGTTGTTGGCTGCCTGGGAGATGCATGAGACGAAAGCCCGCATCGAAGCCCTTGCCGCCCCGAAGGAAATCGAAGCGGTTTCCTACGATGAGAAGTTCCTGGCAAGCATTATCCATCTGATTGAGGAACACATTTCGGACTCGGAACTGAATGTGAATGCCCTCTGTGAATGGACGAGTACGAATAACAAGCAGATGTATCGCAAGATAAAACAACTCACCGGCATGACGCCTGTGGAATATATCAAATCCATTCGTATGAAGAAAGCCGCCATGCTGTTGAAGCAACAGAAGTTCACGGTTGCCGAGGTGATGTATATGGTTGGTTTTTCTAATCACTCTTACTTCTCCAAGTGCTTTCAGGCGGAGTTCGGGGTGACGCCTAAGCAATATATTTAATTTCTTCTTATTAGGTTTTGAATCAAAGCAGGCATTCATTGCGTAGCTCAAGGCTGAAAGCCTTTTATCTTATAGCCCAGGGCAACGCCCTGGGAATTGAGTAATGTTTATCCCTGCGCCCTGTAAGGGCATAACAGCAGCGTCACTGCAAAGCCTATACAGTATCACTGCAAAGCCTATGCAGCATCACTGCAAAGCCTATGCAGTATCGCTGCAAAACATATGCAGTATCGCTGCAAAGCATATGCAACAACATTGCAATACAGATGCAACACTACATTGCTTTTAATCCCCCGTAAGTAGTAACCTTTTTCTCCATCAATAGCTTGCAAATACGCAAGAATACGCAAGACTATGCAATAACGCCACATATTCATTCCTTATTTATTCATCGAATCACCTGGAATGAATATTTACCAATTAAAGCCTGTTATATAAAATGACGATATGCTATCACTTTGAGGGAGAATAGGGCATATTTACTTTCATTTAAGCAAACCGCAAAACACACAAAATCCTACGGGGGAAGGGTTAGGAGAGAGGCTGTATATATCATTTCATCTCTCCCTGTATACCGGCAATTCCTGTCCCCATCCCGTATGGATCACACAGAAGTTGACAAAACCATTTACCGATTCCGGCTCTAAAAGAGTTATGGCAAGGTTCGCATTCTTTTGTGAGAGACGAACAATGAAACTGCCTGCCGGGAAACTCTTCTTTTCCTTTATCACCCGGGTAGATACGGTGACCGGATAAATCTTTTCCCACTCCTTATCCGCCTTCCGGTATTCAGTGACGATGTACTTTTCTACAGTAGTCGTGAATGCTTTCCGGCTCTTTTCCACTTCTATTCCCAAAGCACGTAGTTTCTCAGCCTGCATCAGGCAACTGTCCGGCAGAATATAGGCTTTAGGGCGTTTGCGTACTAAATCCGCTTTCAGTTGGAGAGCATCGAGAGTCGGCAGGGTTTCCGTGAAACGTTCCTTCTTACTAAGGTCAATAAATGAAACAGGAAGCTCTGTACGGGTGGGTTGAAAAGTGACGAATACATCACTTTTTCCTGCACAAGTTTCCCTGACAGCTTTTTGTATGGTCTTTTTAACCTCCTTGTAATGGACTGCTGCTGTTTCCAAAAGGCTGCGGGATACTTGGAAACCGCAGTCGGCACGACGGGCGAAAGACGTCCTTCCCAGCCCTATACCCCGTATTTCTATGAATAAAGATACCGTATTGGTGAGTCCTTGGTATGTGGAACTGGATTGCGGACTTTTGGCGTCTTTCATTGCATACAAACTATCATTCTTTATGTGTGGGGTAAAATAAAAACCGGAATTGTAACCATTGGCAGCCAACGCCTTTTCCGCTTCTTCGCGAAACAACCCGTTGGAGAGCCGGCGTATTCCATCAGAGATGTTCAGATGGCCGCTGGGCAGAAACAAAACATCGGCGGCTGTGGTTGCCCGGCTTCCACGTAACCGTCCGAACTCTTTGCGGAAAGGGTTGAACTCATGAATGTCCAAAGCTATCTCAGGATTCCACTCTTTATATGCTTCTTTGAGAAGAAGGGTTACAGGGTCAGAGAGTTTGCTCTGATCCCGGTTCAAGTCGAAGCCGCTGCCCGACTTGCGGCTCTGAAATGCGTAACCATCCGGATTGGCCACAGGGATGAGTGCAAGAGATACTTTTTTTAGAATATCAGCCCCTTCGGGAGTGCCCAGCAGATAATCGGCAAGCAGACAGGCAGCTTCCGGTCCAGCCGGTTCATTGCCGTGCAGACCTGCCTGCATCCAGACTTTTACTTTCTTGTCTTCTTTTGCAGTGCCGAAATAAAGAATCGGTATTTCTCTTCCTTGCGGAGTATTGCCGATGTTGGCCAGTGTCACTTTATCAGAATGCTTGTCGGCTAATGCCTGTAAGTAGCGTGTTATCTCAAACAATGAAGCCAAGCCTTCTTCAACCGGTTTTCCGAGAGTGGGGGTAGTATATTTTCTTTCCGGATCGGGATAGAACTGCCGGGTGACATCTTCGGTCTGTGGCGAAGGCTGGATATTCCATAGTGAAAGATTACTCAGAACGGTTTCCTGTGCCATCTGTTGCAGATAGAGGGCTTCATTGCGGGACAGCCCGGCAAGATAACCGCTTGTATAAGGTTTTTGGAAAAAGACGGTGCAGAATACGTTGGCGGCAAGATAAGAACCTTGCACGGACGGATGACTATGATCGGGGTTATAGAGCGTGAAGTCTGGATTCTCCGTGCGGATACGCTTCCAAGCTATACCTATGGGAGCGCACCAGGCGTTCAACCGGTGAGTCATCTCCAGGTAACTCTCGGCAAGGCGTTGCTGCATCTCGGCATATGTGTCGATATGGTGTCCCCAGGTCATGTAGAAGACGGTTTTTCCTTGTGGATTATAAAGACGGCGCAGACTGTCGAGGGAGTAAGCTGGCTTATACACATTCTCCCGCACCCAATCCTTTTCACGGGCGGGAGCCTTGCTTTGATCTTGCAGCACCACAAAGTCCCAGTTTCCCTCGCGGATGGCGTCGAGAGTTTCGGGATTGGCGGCATGTTTCTTCAGTGTCCAGCCGCCATGTTCCACTAATTTCACAGAGAGCTTGTGTCCGCTGGAGGCGGCGATGGCCTGCACCTGGCGAACTAAATGATTATACTGGGTGTAACTGTTGCCAATGAACAACGCCCGCAGCGAATCGCCCAGCATGACCGGAACGGCCCGTTCGCCCATACCGGCAGAATGGTGTCCGATGCCTTGCTCATCTATCTTCCGCCAGTGGCAGGGCCAGTTCTTTTCAGCGGCTATCTGATGGATGTATTGATAGAAGCTGTTGCCGCGTTCGTAGCGGTTGCGTCCTTGCGCTTCCGCTTCGGGAGTTTTCCTTAGATAGGACTCCCGGACGGTGTCACCGGCCGCTAACTGTAAAACTATCGGTTTGGCAAGATATTTTTTGATTGTTTCGGAGGTGATATAAGGGATATTACGTACCCCGTAAGGAAAGTCCAGCGAGGTATCGGGGAACGTGTACCATCCCGGACTGCCTATGACCGCTTTTTCCACATACGGGCTGTCATGGAAAAGCATGAAGCGTTGCACAAACTGTCCTCCGGCTGAATGGCCGTAAATCATATAGCCTGTTCGTTGGCTTCCTGAATTTTCTTTGACGTACTCGAATATTTTATCAATCAGGGCGGGAGTCTGTTCTTTGGCAGAACGTACCGTGTGGGTGTTGTTGTCAATGACACCGACTTCCTGATAATCGCACAGCGGATATTCCTTCAGGCCGAAGTGGGGGATGAAAACCATGAATTTGTGTTTCTCCGCTTCCCGCTTCCAGGTTTTGAGCAGATAGCTATAACCGCGGTCTGCCCCTTCGAATACGAAGACGACAGGCATTTGGCGCACATCGCCGGAAGCCGGAATGTAATAGTGGACGTCTACCGGACGGTCGGCAAAAGGCGGATAATCCTTGTAGGTGAATTTTCCCTCACCGGAGGAAAGAACCGGTGTCGCATAAAGTCCGGTGCAGAGGAAAATAACGCTGAGAAGTAGAAATAACCTTTTCATTCCTCGTACCTCCCTTTCATTATAACTTTCTTATTTCTCATTGCCACCTTTCCGCGTGCGATGACATCTGTCAGGCACAGTTCATCATCCAGAAAACAAAGATCTGCATCGAAGCCGACGGCTATTCTGCCTTTGGTGCGAAGTTTGAGATTGCGTGCCGGATTGCTGGTGATGAGAGTGAGGGCCTTTTCCAGAGGTAGTAATCCCTCTTTCACGAGTAGTGCCATTTCCTGTAAATTAAGATGTAGAGGGGCGGGACGGTAAGTGATCTCCCCTGTTTCCGGGTTTACACGGCGCACACCTCCGCGGCCGTCGCTGGAGAATGTGATGCGCTCCAGAGGCACATTGGCTTCGAGGGCTTTCATCACACAACGGTGGGGGGCATCGAACTTGGTTCCCCCGGTGGAAAAGTCTACCATGCCTCCCATGCCGGCAAATTCGATGGCCTGATGGAACAATGCTTCCGTGCGTATCAGGTGGGTGGGTGAAAGGTAGGAGATAAGGGTGGGGTAGTGCCGGGCGATGTTCAGCAACGGCGTAATGCCTTCGGGCAATGCTCCGAGATGAATGTGCAGGATTCCCCCTTTGCCGGATGTGAAACCGCCGAGGCGCACCTGGTTGATGAGGCGTAATATTTCCAGTTCGGTGGGGAAAGCGCTGCGGTCGTCACTCATGGCGAGCTTGCAACCGATCACTTTATCGATAAATATAAGATCGTCTGCAACGCAAGACATCAGTGTCTTGGATGGCAGACCGTAGAAGCTGGTAAGCATATAAGCACTAAGGCCATCGTCTTCCAGGGCTTTTGTTTTGGCATATAGGGTGGTCAGTTCTTTTACGAACCCGTCCGTTCCGAGCAGTCCCAGCACGGTAGTGGTTCCACAAGCCACCAGTTCGCTCACAGAGACGTCGGGGACTAATGAGGCATACCCTGTCTGTCCTCCTCCTCCGGTGATGTGGACGTGTTGGTCGATGAAACCGGGGGTGACGGCACATCCTGCGGCATCTATGGTTTCGTAGGGAATGCCTGCCAAGTCTATTTTCCGGTCTATGAGGGCAATCTTGCCGTCCGCCAGCAGAATATCGCTTATGCCGAGAGGTTCGGGGGCGTACAGATTCGCATTTTTTATCAGTGTAAACATGGTTATGAAGTTTTATAGTGTAATGAAATGATAAGCTATCAGGAACAGGATGCTACCAACCAGGGGCAGGGTGTTTCTTTTCGCCAGTTCGATGGGCGATACGCCCGCCACACCGGCAATGGCTACAATAATTCCCGCTATGGGAGACGCTGCGCGCCCCATGCTGGCGGATAGTTGCAATGGAAGCACGAGGGAATAGGCTGGCATTCCCAGTTGTCCGGCAATGCCGGGCAGCAGGGGGCCGAAAGAGAAGAAGGCTGCATTCCCGCTTCCCATCAGCATGGCTGCACAGAAGATGATAAGGGCGAAGACCGCCGCGATGGCAATGCCGGAAAGACCTATATGCGTGGAGTTATCTACCAGTGAGTCGATAAATCCGAGGCTGATAAGCCCTTTTGAGAATATCTCGGATGCCACAATCAGCGTCACCACACTTGCAAAGACATTGCCCATCCCCTTCCAGAAGCTGGAGAAGGCGTCAAATGTTTTTCGTATGTTGCGTGTGTGGCAGCCTACGAATACGAGTGAGATGAACAGGGAGAACATCATTGCCGTAGTCGTATTGAGCGTGATGGGAGGTTGGAACAAACCTACGTAAGGTGAAAACAGAATGAGAAGTGCCAGCGGAAGTACGGGGAGCAAAGCGAATATCAAGGGAATATCCGGTCGGGTGGAGGACTGCGGAGTTTCCGGCTTTCCGCTTGTTTCCGTACTCTGCCTGGCGGCTTCTTTTTTATCGAAATACCTATTGTTGAAATAAAACAGTGTCATGACTACCAGGGTGGTGGGGAGGACCAGCGGTAGTTGGTGAGTGATGAAATAAGCTACATTGGTCTGGCCGATAAGTTCGGCGGCAAGGGCTGTGTTTGCCGAGCCGGGGCCTTGGTCGAAAAGCGTTGCGGCGGCAATGACGGATAATGCTGTCAGTCGGCTTACTCCCAGTCCCACCAGGACGGGATAGACGGATGCGACAAGCAATAGCCCTAAACCGGCTGCCGAGGGTGTTGTGATAAATAGCAGTTGGCCGATAGGAATGGTGACGGTGGCTGCCAGATAGGGGTAACGGCGGAAGAATCCAAGTGGTTTCATGGAAATGTGCACCAGGGCATTGGTGGCTTGTATATGGTTCATGAAGGCCACGTAACCGCCGATAGTCATAATCATCAGTCCTGCACGGGAGAGGTTGCCGATAAATGTTTCTTCCACTACTTTCACCAGGTCGAAAACGATGCTGCCGGTAGGTTTGTCCGGAGTCAGGGGCTGGATGTTGAGTACGAGGGCAAATGTCAGCATGATGAGTCCGGCGAACATCAGTACTCCTTGCGGGTTGAGTTTCCGGTAAAGATAGATGGCAGTGAAGGTGGTCACTACAATACAGAGTAGGAAGGCGATGACTGACATATATGGATTGGTTTTTAAGTTTAAGTACTGAATAGAATAAGTTTGATATATAAATGATAATTTAGCGGTGTGCATTTCCTAAGCCTGTAAGGCTTTTATCTTACAGCCCAGGGTAACACCCTGGGTAATGGATGCTCCCACAATCTTACGCCCTGTAAG